>Ga0209533_1000051_pt1 | contig 99339 bp, 89 predicted proteins | sample COG_04_FD_184748 | JGI IMG/M metagenome (GOLD analysis project Ga0209533, IMG submission 184748) | Pelagic Microbial community sample from North Sea - COGITO 998_met_04 (SPAdes) (version 2) | ecosystem: Environmental > Aquatic > Marine > Neritic zone/Coastal water | place: Helgoland, sampling...
GTGGGCGCCGACATCAACGAGCTCGCTCCCAAAGAAAACCTCCATGCTTGCGACTTTCTAGCCGCCAAGCTCGCCTACAAAATACTAAGTTACAAGTGGAAAAAATAAAAGGTTCAAGGTCAAAAAACACCCATTTATTCAACCTCTATATTACCTCTCTCTCGTTCGCGAAGTTGTTCTCTGTAGAGCTTTACTGCCTCTTGGCGCTTGAGCATAAGCCACGCTTGCTTATACACTTGTTTATCTGCATCTGATAATTCAGCTAGTTCCTCGGTGGTGAATAGCTCTTTGTAGCTATCTTGTTGTTCTTGTAGATATTGCTGCACTTTGTCTTCTAGATACAGCTCCATACGCCATTGGTCACGCAACCATTCTCTGGCTTGAGATTTAAAATCAACGCCTTGATTAGCACGATAAGCTGTACGTTTGCGCCATTCTTGAACAAGCTCCTCTGATTGATGTTGGGTTAACCAGTCGTTCAAACGTAGATCTAGTTGAGTCTCGTCGATGGGAAAGCTCTTGGAATGGTGACGGGCTTTGATTTTGAGCAATTCTTCGTCTATGACTTGCCATGTTGCCCAAATTTGTAATTCATTGAGGCGTGCCGCTGATAGTTGAGCCTTATCCTCATCTTGGTCTAATCCCTCTTTCCACAAGCGGTATTCGATGTGCCAATCTACTTGTGATTGGTAGATAGGTTTATGATAGACTAGCGCAACGACTCTGTCTGAATTATTAGTTACTAGCTGCGTTTCTTGTGATTTGGCTAATTGATTGACTAGTAGTCGATGTAATGGACCGTTAAGCTGCCAATCCAAAGTAAACAACCCCATAGCTATTATGTAGATAGAAAAACGCCAGAGCAATTTCTTCATCATGGGACTAGTCATATTTAACATGTCAACTACAGATCTAATTCCTCCTTGGGTTCTTTAGTGATGTAAGAAAAAAACTTATTTTCGACATCTTTAGGTACAACAGCACTCACCCAAGCACCTTGAGATTGGTGCTGCAAATCCAAAACTTTACCTTGCGAGTAAAGTAAAGCCAGAAGGTCACCACGATCATGCGGAAGCAGGTAATGTTCACACACGACTTTGTCCTCTAACATGTGTGCAAAGCTCTGCATAAGGTAAGGCAGGGTTTCTTGATTTTTGGCAGATACAAGAACGCAGTCTGGGAATCTGGTTTTAAAAGCGCGTTTTTCTTCGGGTGAAATTTGATCAATTTTATTGAGCACTAATAGCTGAGGCTTATTCTCAATATCTAGCTCGGCAAGTACTTTTCTCGTGGCTTCATAAAATGCTTCAAATTGAGGTTCACTCGCATCAAGCACATGAATAAGGAAGTCCGCTAAGACAGCTTCCTCCAAAGTCGCTTTAAATGATTCTACCAAGCGATGTGGCAAATTACGAATAAAGCCTACTGTATCTGTAATGAGTAGCGGTTGACCATTAGGTAACTCTATTTTGCGAGTGGTTGGATCAAGTGTAGCAAAGAGCTTATCCTCGGCGTAAATATCTGACTGGCTTAAGGCATTGAGCAAGGTTGATTTACCTGCATTGGTGTAACCCACAATGGCGGCGTGGCTTAGAGCATTTCTCTCGCGTTGTTTGCGCTGAGTTTTACGTTGTACTAATACTTTATCTAACTCCTCTCGCACACGTGCAATGCGTTCACGAGCAATACGTCTATCCACCTCGATTTGTTTCTCGCCCTCACCTCTGGTAGCAGCACCACCTCCTGCGCCACCTTGCCTATCTAAGTGAGTCCACATCTTAGCCATGCGCGGCAAGGCATAATGCATACGAGCTAGCTGTACTTGTAATTGAGCCTCCTGTGTCCTAGCTCTTGAGGCAAAAATATCGAGAATCACCTCTTCTCTATCGATGACGGTTATCCCACTTTCTTTTTCCCAAGCACGCTGTTGCATAGGGCTAAGCTCATTATCGAAAATGATGCAGTCACAATCCAAAGACTTGGCAAGATCAATAAGTTCGATAGCCTTACCTGTACCACAGAGCCATTTAGTATTTTTTTTTCGTACAAAGGCCAATTCTGTAGCCACAATACCAACCTCTAAAGTTGTGACTAATTCTTTAAGTTCTTTGAGCAAAGCTTCATCTTCAGAATTATTTTTATCAAAGGTCATACGAACCAAGAAAGCTCTTTCAACTTTATTGGGTTTTTCTTTTATTTCAAAGATATTGTCTTTACTCATTCGTTATTTGAAAATTGGTATTAAAGCTGCTTTAACCTCTGACTTAGAGCTTTGCTCTGTGATTCATCTGGCCTGATTTCTATAATATGTAACCCAGTCTTTTGAGATTCTACTAAATTTTCTAAATCTTCTGCTGTGTTTACTAGAGTATAATGCAGTTTCCAAAGTTGAGCTAAAGCTGACAAATCTATCTCTGGGTTTTGGAGAATCATCTCTTGCACCTGAGGATTTAATACCTTAAAAAAAGGTAATTGCTCAAATATTCTCCCTCCTGAATTATTCATGACGACTAAATAAGCCACTGCATCTTGAGGTAATTTTTTGGCTAGAGCAAACGCTCCTACATCATATGAAGTCGTCACATCACCTAAAACCCCCCATGAAGCCTCACATGAACTGGCGAGCCCTAAAAATGTCGCGACTTGTCCATCGATACCGTTGACACCACGGTTAGCTCTGACTTCTTCGTAACACACATCAGACTGAGCTGCTAAAGCAGCATTACGAATTGGCAAGCTGTTCCCAATATACCAACTATTACCCAAGCTCGAAAAAATAGAAATTTCACGCATCCATGCTACTTCACTCTGAGGGTAAGCAGATAACAGCTCTTGTAGTTTTCCCTGTCTTTTTCTGTCTTGTGGCAACAAGTCTAGTACATCTTCTAGAGCTTTAACATCACCGAGCCCTTTGAGAACTCTGGTAATTGAGCTAGATTGAATCCATTGATTTTCCCTGGCTAAGCCCGGCTCATGCTGCCTGGTAATTGAAAAGACCTTGACCTTAGGTAATTCTTCTAAATCACGCCAAAAACGCCCACTTGGAACTTCTCCTATACGTAATATTTTACCTGGCTTATTTTGTTGCAAAATACTCTCTCCACCTAATATTTCTAATTGCCCTAATGCACCTCTCAAACCACTGGTTACATCAGCTATAACTGGAGCTTTAAGCTGCTTAAGAAATGCCAAGACTTCAGCTCTATCCTCAATCTCTAGTCCTCCTAGCATGACCACTAGACCTCTCCAAGTATCTTCTTCTAAAAAGCGCATCAAGTCAGCCACTTGAAAAGGCTGACGCTTAGGTGCTATTACCTCTAAATCTAAATTAAGGGATTCTCTCCATGCTGGCGCTTGCAGGGCTTCAATAACTTTGACTTTAGTCTCGGGAAACCTTACATTGAGTTGCCACACATCATGGCTCGACCACTGACTCTCCAATTGATGAATCCACTCTTGAGGTGATTCATCTAAAGTTAAATCAATATCTATTTTGCCCTCAATAAACCCATCAAATAACTCAAGTTGAGGCATACACTGTGGAGCTCCAGACGCATCGTAACTACGTGGCAAATCAGCCGACAAAATAATTAATGGTCTCTGTTGAGCATGAGCCTCAATAACTGCAGGTAATAATTCAGCAATAGCTGTGCCACTTGTAGCCACAATAACTGCGACTTTATTAGACTCACTAGCATAACTCGCTTGCAAACGACCCAGCATAAAAAAACCAGCACTACGTTCATCGTAGTGAGACCAAACTTGGTATCCTTTTTGTTCTGCAACCTGAGTTAAGGCCACAGATAGAACTAAATTTCTAGCTCCTGAGCATACCATGAGCTCTAGCTCACCTAGCCTTTGTAACTGCTGCGTTAACGTGGCTAGGCCAGTTAGAATTTGCTGCTCTTGGTTATGCAATTGATTGTACTTAAATTATAAATTTGCTCCAATTTCAGCAAGAGCATAAAAACTATCTGGTTGAAGGCTAGCTCCACCTACAAGCGCTCCATCAATATCTGGCTGACTAAAAAGCTCCTTGGCATTATCTGGCTTAACACTACCACCATATTGAATGCGCACCTTGTCTGAGAGTTCTTGACCAATTTGCTCAGCAAGTAATCGACGTACAATCACATGAGTATCCTGTGCTTGTTGAGATGTTGCTGTAACTCCTGTACCAATAGCCCAAACTGGCTCATAAGCTATAACAAGCTCACTCAAATCAGCTGCAACAATACCTGCTAAACCTCCTTTGATTTGCGTTTCTAATACAGATTCAAGTTTACCTGACTCTCTTTCTTCAAGTGTTTCACCAATACAGAATATTGGAATCAACCCAGCTTCAAGAGTCTTTTTTAATTTAGAATTAATAAAAGCATCTGTATCTCCATAGAGTGTGCGACGTTCACTGTGGCCTAGGATTACATACTCTACTCCTACTTCTTTGAGCATACTTACACTCACCTCGCCTGTATAAGCTCCTGAATCTTGGTCTGACACATCTTGTGCAGATAAACCAACAGCTGTATCAGCTAATAACTCTTGAGCCTTAGGCAATGAAATAAAAGATGGAGATATAACTACATCTACTTGGTCAGTCTCTGATTGTAATAGGTTGTTAAATTCAGTGATAAAAGACTCAGTCTCTTGTGGCCCTTTGTTCATTTTCCAGTTGGCTGCAATAATTAATTTTCTCATGTTTTTATAGTATTAAAGTTGATTGGGGCGATTAAATTTCTGTGAGAGCATCTACACCTGGCAATACCTTGCCTTCTAATAGCTCTAATGATGCTCCACCACCGGTGGAAATAAAGCTCATCTTATCTTGAAGGTTGAATTTCTTCACGGCTGTAACTGAATCACCACCTCCTACAATACTTAGGGCGTCGCTTTGAGCTAAGGCTTCTGCCACTTTTTTCGTGCCTGTCGCAAAGCTTTCAATTTCAAACACACCCATAGGACCGTTCCAAAGAACAGTTTTGGCATTTTTTAAAACTTCACTAAACTCTTTAATCGCTACTTCGCCAATATCAATACCTTCCCAACCTGCAGGAATAGCACCGCCTTGGCCGTAGACCTGAGTATTTTTAGTTTCTGCGCCATCTTTAAACTCTTGAGTGATAAGAGTGTCCGCAGGCAATAGAAAATCAACACCTTTTGCCTTGGCTTGCTCTAACAAATTAAGCGCTAAATCTAACTTGTCGTTTTCTACAAGCGAATCGCCTACCTCGTAACCCTGTGCCTTACGAAAAGTATAAGCCATAGCTCCACCTATAATAAAGGCACTAGCTTTTTCCATGAGGGAACTAATAACTTGAATTTTATCACTCACCTTGGCTCCTCCTATAATAACAACAAACGGCTGTTTTGGAGACTTTAACTCATCTTGCAAATAAGCAAGTTCAAGAGCCATCAAATGCCCCATTGCAGCTTGCTTAACAAACTTAGTTACTCCATGCGTAGAAGCGTGAGCTCTGTGCGCGGTACCAAAAGCGTCATTAACAAAAATCTCAGCTTTTCCAGCTAACGATTTAGCAAACTCCTCATCATTTTGAGTCTCTTCATTGTAAAATCTCACATTCTCAAGCAATAATACCCCCCCTGGCTGTAATTGAGCTCTTTGCTCTAATACTGCATCACCTATACAATCATGAGCAAACATCACTCCTTGACCTAAGAGATTAGCCAAACGCGCAGCCACTGGAGCAAGACTTGCTGACTCAACTTTCTGACCTTGTGGCCGACCTAGGTGAGAACATAGAACAAGTTTAGCTCCTTTTTCTAATAGTTCTTGAATACTTGGCAGGGCTGCTACAATACGAGTATCATCTGTAATCTCTCCATCTTTAAGTGGCACATTAAAATCAACACGCATCAAGACCTCTTGGCCTTGTACCTTTAGCTCTTTTAGGGATAATTTAGGCATAATTTACCTTATTAATTAGAGCTTAAAATCTAAGTAGTCAAGGTTTTAACAAGATGTTTAGTTTTATATATTAAGTCCCTAAACAAAGATGTAATAAGCTACGTAAATTACTTATTTTTTATCATAATCATCTTTAGACTTAATGACTAAGAGCTCATCCTCTCTGATGATAATATCTGGCTCATCTACTTTGTAATAAGACTCTGAACTAATTAGGATCATCGTTCTTCCTGAATCTCTCTCATAAGCCTCATTCGTCACAATAGCTAGCACCTCATCTGATCTTAAATCATTTTGATCAACACCCTCATAATCTAATTCATTAAATAATCGAGGCTCATTTGCACTTTGATGATTAACAAATGCGAATTTAGTAGAGTCCACACCTCTGTCATAATGATTTTTAGGCACAATCGCTAACGCCTCATCATGCCTTAAACCATCTTTATCTAACTTAACTTTTCCTAATTCATTAGCTTGCTTAGATATATATAAACAAGCAATTATAGCGAACAAAACAATCAGCGTCACCATAAAAAAATGGGTAGCTCTATAAGTATTAATTAATAAATTAGACATTTTTCAAGGATAGATTATTATAGAATACCTGTTCTACGCTACCTTGTAAAGTTTTGTTTAGATATGGTGTGTTTTCGCTCTTAGATTTTATAAAGTTTCTATCTACTAAAGTTTCCTTATTGGGGTCAAATAAAACAGCATTAGCAGCAGCTCCAAGCTCTACTTTTACTACATCTAACTTCATAAGGGTTCTTGGCATATCACAGTAAGCTTGCACTAGACGCTGCCATGATAATTTATTTTGACTAATAAGCTCATCATAGAGGCTAATTAGAGCCGTATCTAAACCTATAATCCCGTTCGGTGCCGCTACAAAATCTAATGATTTTTCAAAAGGACTATGTGGCGCATGATCTGTCGCTAACATATCAATCGTGCCATCAATAAGCCCTTCAAGTAATGCGGCATTGTCTTCAAGAGTTCTTAATGGTGGATTCATTTTATAATGTGTATCGTAGTCAGCGATATCATCAGCTGTAAATAGCAAGTGATGAGGAGAAACCTCTGCCGTCACCTTAGCTCCTCGTTTCTTCCAAAAACCTACTAAATCCATACCGATTTTGGTGGTAAGATGCTGAATATGTATACGAGCTCCTGTAGCATGCGCTAATGCAATATCACGGTTAAGCGCTATTTCCTCACTGCATGGAGGTGTTCCTGCCACCCCAAGCTTATAACTTAACGCACCTAAATTCATCGCCCTATCACCTGCTAACTCATTAGTTTCACAGTGACTAGCAAACAACATATCCATAGGCGCTCCATACTGCATCGCTTGATAAAGCACCGATATATCCTCTACAGTATCACCATCGTCAGTGAGCATCACGATACCATTAGCATGGAGAGCTCCTATATCTGTAAGTTCTTTACCTGCTCTTCCTCGAGTTACACAGACTGAAGTGTATACTTCAATAGGGCTGACTTGCTCAGCCTTATCCAAGAGCTGTTTAACTGTCGCCACACTATCGATAGCAGGAGTCGTATTAGGCATGCACACCACACCTGTAATACCTCCATTAATAGCTGATTGCACACCTGTAGCTAAAGTTTCTTTGTGATCTCCACCTGGCTCACGAAAATGCACATGCGCATCAAATAACGCTGGTAAGAGGATTTTTTCGCCTCCTCCTTCGTAAATTTGCGCTTGCGCTGGTGCTGATATGCTAGGCTCAATTTTTGTAATGATACCGTTCTCTATTAAAACGTCGCAAGGAGCAGACAGCTCAGAACTACTTGAAGAAGCGATTTTAACCTGACGAATTAAAACTAAAGGACATGTAATAGAAGAAAAAGGCTGAGTTGACATGCCATTGACTATAACTAAAGCCCCATAAAAGTCCAGCGATTAAGCCTGCATTTAACTGACTCTTTATGGCTCTTCAAACTAAGCTCACTATACCTAGTTATTAATTTCAAATTCTATGTTTTGGGCTTTCTCCCTTTTAAATCTTGTTCAATATCTTTGAGCAAAATACGCAAAGCCCCACCTGAAATCCAAATTTCTTTAGTTAATCCAAGTAGCGAACCAAACATAAGAATAAGCGCTCCTATAAAAGAGTACTGAGCGATTTCATTTACTCCAAAAATCTTCAACAACATACCAAAAACCGACAAAAGTAGAGACAAAGCACCTAATAATTGCATGAACCTTATTAACTCCAAACGTTGGCGCAGATTAGAAATTTGCAAAATTAATAAATTCTCATGATTCCCCTCCCACTCTGTATGTAACTTCCTAATAAGTGAAGAAAGATGTAAAAAACGATTCGTGTAAGAAAGAAACAGCAAACTCACCGCAGGAAAAAGTAGTGCGTAAGTAGAAATCGTTAAGTCCATAAACAAGCAAGTTTTTAAAAAATTTTAATCTTCTAGAAGTCTTTGAGCCAAAGCTCGCACTTCTGAACTATCACCCCCCAACATACGCATAAGCTCAGTTAGCCTTGCTTCGCCTGATAATTCCTGAATAGTGGACACCACTCGATCGCCCTCCATGGATTTACTGACTCCAAAATGCTGCTTAGCTTGCGCTGCGACCTGAGGAAAATGAGTGATGGTGATGACTTGATGGTTGAGTGCTATTTGCTTCATCTTTTCACCTACTTGGGTAGCAATAGAGCCTCCCACATTGGCATCAATCTCGTCAAATACTAAGAGCGGTACTGAATCTTGCTCCGCAAGAGCTGCTTTAATTGCCAACATGACTCGACTCATCTCACCGCTTGACGCGACAAGCTTGAGTGGTTTCATAGGCTCACCAGGGTTAGGTGAAAAATTAAACTCTATTGTCTCCAAACCTGTGGCACTTGGCTGCTCTAATTGGTTGAGCTCAATACTAAACTCACTTTTAAGAAAGCCTAATTCTTGCAGATGTTGTACGATAGTTTCGGCTAGTAATTGAGCGCCTTTTGCACGTTTATTACTAATTTTTTCACCTATGCGATTTAGCTGAGACCTCTTGCTATCTACTTGTTGCTTTAACTCCACTAGTGCTTCATCACGATTAGTTATAGTTGAGAGTTTTTCTTGGATTTTAATTCCATATGCTTCAACGTCTTCGAGGCTTGGTCCGTATTTGCGCTTGAGGCTTTCGAGTAGGTTTATACGTTGCTCTAATGCTTCAAAAGCAGATTGATCTAAATCTAAGTCTTCTACATAACGGCTTATCTCTTGCTGCATCATTTGTAACGACTCTTGTACCTGTGGAAGCTCTACAAAAATTTCACAAGCTTCATCGAGACGCTCGATTTCACTAGCCTTGCGTTGCAAAACTTCGAGTAAATCAGTCAGACTAGCTGAATCAGGCTGAGGCTCAAAGCAGGCAGCAGCTTGACTGCTTAATTCTAATAGTTTAACACCTGAGCTGGCCCTTAGGTAATGTTGTTCCAAAACTAATTCTTGCTCTATATTAATTTCTGCAGAGCTAATCTCTGCAAATTGATGATTAAGTAATTCTAATTCTTGTGAGCTTGCTTGCTCACTCTGTTTAAGTTCTTCGAAATTTTGCGTAGCTAAACGCCATTGCTGGTAGGCATGCTCATAAGATTTCAATAGTTCTTGCTGTTGCAAGTACGCATCTAAATAAGCGCGTTGCTTGTCATTAGAGAATAACGATTGTTGTTCATGGGCGCCATGTAGATCAACTAGTTGCTCCCCTAATTGCTTAAGCGCTTGAACTGTAACCACTGATTGATTGATCCATTGGCGACTACTAGTCTCACTTACTTGACGACGTACAATGATTTCTCCTCCATCATTTGCCTCTAAAGCATCTAAGCCAAGCTCATCTAATATTTGATTGATGACTTGTAATTTACTTGTATCTAGCTGAAAAATAGCCTCAACTTTGGCTTGATCGCTACCGTGTCGAATCAATGCCTTGTCCGCTCTATCTCCAAGAAGCAATTTTAGAGCCCTAATTAATACGGATTTACCTGCACCTGTTTCGCCTGTTACAGCTAACAAGCCTTGCTCAAGCGACCACTCAACTTGCTCAATGAGAGCCAAGTTTTTAATTGATAAATAAGTGAGCATAATTAATTATTCAGTAAAAGCGGGAGGCAACTGTTTTTGAGCTTGTTCAAAAACAATATAATTAACTTTAGTTAAAACCAAGCTTCTTTTATCAAAGGCTTCTACGCGTATCTTTTGAGGAAACCAATAACCGTCTTGTTTGAACACATCTATAATGACGAGTCTTTTAACCAAAAAAGAAGTCTCATCAAAGTATTCTATTTTTACTAAGGCTTGAGTCTTTTTATCTACATAAAGCTTAGCTTTTGTATAATTAGATAATTTAGCTTCGAATTCATCTGCTATTAATTCCATTACTTTAGCCTCACGACCCTCTACCTCACTTGATTCTAACCAACGTGCATTGATCCAATTAAGGCATTCAAAACTTAAATCATGGTAGCTAACCACGCTATTTTTAATTCTAAATTTATCTTCATTTCCAGATAATACCCACAATTTACCTTTGCCCAAATAGTAGCTATTAATACTCATATCTTTAGTATTAAATCGCACTTCTAACGCTCCAAATCTTGGATCTAAAGGTTGAGGGATTAACTTAAACCCTTGAGTGTTTCGCTGAAAGCCAAAAGGGTACTTACCCTGCTCACGCGCATCAATATACCCTGCAAGTTCAAAATAGACTGAAGAAGCAACAAACTCAGTTTTAAGGTAATAAAGATAAGACTGCAAATCTAACTCTAAATCCTTTTGTACAGTTAGCTCTTGAGCTTGTTCATTAGTTCGCTTATCTATTTTGGCATCAGCTACTAGCTCTTGAGCCCATAGTAAACTACTTAAGCATAGATAAATAATTAACCAATAACTCAACATTTATATTTAATTAGCTTTAATCTAAATCCTTGCTGTAGAAGTTGATTAACTTCTCTGCTTGTTTAGAAAATGATTGCCAATGACTCCATACAGGCTCCGATTGTCCTAATTGCTGGCCAAAAAAACTCTCTTCCCACCTCTCTATAATTGGCTGACTTGAAGCTAGAGTGAAATGCTGATTAATTAATTCCACATCCTTTGCTGCAATAGTTTTATCACTTTTATAAAATACAAAGCTCAACTGAGTATAGCGATGCTTTTGCGCAATAAGCTGCCTTGCCACTTGTACTGCCATTAGTAATGGAGTGTCATCTAGTTTTTCATCTATAGGAACTAATACTACACGGTACTGTTTAATTTTCTTAACCTTAAAACAATTAATAAGAGCTAATAAGTTAGAGCTATTAGTTAAACCATCTATTTTTATTTCTTCAAATTGATAGCCGACATTGGTTGGACCTAGTGTGCTCTGCAGCCAAATAAATTTTTGACTTTGGGTTTCAATATTTTGCAACTTTTTCCAATCTTGACGCGCCTTATCTAAACTAAAAACTTCTGGTATAATGAGGGTTTCTCCATCGTTTTCATAACTAAGTTTACTCTTATTTAAATTAATAACATATAAAACCATGGCTCCAATAATGGAAACAACTAGTAATAGAGGTAATAGACCTATTAAATAACGAGAAAGAGCGTATCTAGGTTTAGTGATTAATTGATTCATAAAGGTTGTCTATAGATGGTTTATTTCATTCTTAGAGGTATTTCATCCACAGCGTACCCCCCCTTTACTAAGGTGTCCCATAATTTTAGCATCTCTTGTATAGGCGCTTGCTTATCTAACTCTAGTTCAAATTTTTCTTCTTGGCTTATTTTTGACTGCTTAAGTTTATCAACTAATGCATCATGAGTCATGATTTCACCATTAACACTCAACTGACCTTCAACACTGAGCTCAATTATCATACTTATTTGCTGAACTGTGTCGACTTCCACCTCAGTTACCTCTGGTAAATCAACCACCAAAATGCGCCTATCTTCTTTAAACTGAGTAGAAACCACCATAAAAATTAACAATATAGCTAAAATGTCAATCAGAGGTATGATAGGCACTGTTTTCTTTGCCTTTTTATGTCTCCTAATTTTCATAAATAGATTTTTAAATTTAACTTATGTGCCTTCAGATTGAATAACTCTATTTACTAATCTTTCAATTAATACCTCTAGACGTGCGACATAACGATAAATAAGACTATCAAAATAAGTATGCATAATCACTGCTGGTATGGCTACTGCAAGCCCCGCAATTGTAGTCGTTAGAGCTCTAGATATACCTACAGCTAATACTCCATAATCTTGCGACTCTCCCAAATTAGCAAATACGGTAACTAGCCCTGACGCCGTACCAAGTAAACCTAGTAGCGGAGCAATCGTATAAATAACCTCTAACGCATTGACTCCTCTATTCAAATCTATAATTTCTTCCTGTGAACGCACTTCTAAACGAGCTTGAATATGCTCACGAGGCCACTCTCTAAGCTCTAGAATAACTTGGCATAATGTACCTAGTTTTGAAGGCTGCAACCCTACAAAAGTATGGATTTTATGCAACTCTCCTGAGGAGCCTTGAATATTCATGAGCATTTCCTCAAGCTCAGCAGGTATAATCGCAGCTTTTCGTAATTGCAGAAGCTTTAGTATACCTATACTAAGAGTCACCAGCGAACAAACTAAAATTGCCCACATAAAAAAACCTCCTTCTTCTAAAAAATTCATAATAAAGTCTATCTAAATATGTTTGCAATATATAATTAAGCAGGAGGATTAACAACCCTATTTCACATAAAATAAAAAATACTAAAAAGAGACTTGATTCTTTGTCAAATAAGCCTCAAGAATCTAATCCATGAAATATGTTTTTGTGACAGGAGGCGTTGTATCTTCACTAGGAAAAGGACTCGTGGCAGCTTCATTAGGAACCCTTTTAGAAAAGCGAGGACTCAAAGTTCTTTTACAAAAATTTGATCCCTATTTAAATGTCGATCCTGGCACTATGTCTCCTTACCAACATGGCGAGGTTTATGTACTTAAAGATGGACGTGAAACTGACCTTGATTTAGGTCATTATGAACGTTTTACAGATTCTCAGCTCACAGGACTAAATACGCTGACCTCTGGTCAAGTTTTTGAATCAGTCATTCGCAACGAACGCCAAGGTCTCTACCAAGGTAAAACTGTTCAGTATATTCCTCACGTCACCGATGAGATCAAAAAAAGACTTGATTTAGCTACAGAGAAAAATCCAGATGTAGACATTCTCATTACCGAAATTGGCGGCACTGTAGGTGACTTAGAAGGACTACTATTCCTAGAGGCGCTGCGTCAATATGCGCTTGAAATAGGTCGCGATAACTTTACCTTTATTCACGTTACTTTATTACCTCTTATTAAGGCTGCAGGTGAAGTCAAAACAAAGCCGACACAACAATCGGTAGCTAAGCTTCGCGAAATTGGTATTCAACCAGACTTTATTGTTTGTCGTTCCGAAACTGAAATTGAAGAAGAGCACAGATCTAAAATTGCCATGTTCTGTAACGTTCCTTCATCTAACGTTGTCTGCTTTAAAGATTTAGAACACTCTATTTATCAAGGTCCTATTCAATTAAAGAAGCAAAAGCTTGATGCTCTTGTAGTAGATAGACTTGCGCTAGAAACACCTGAACCAGATATGACATCATGGGAAAGCTTTATTGAAGCTCTAATCTCTCCTACCCATCAAATCACTGTTGGACTTGTGGGTAAATATGTTGAACTGCAAGATGCTTACAAATCTATCGAAGAATCTCTCGCTCACGCCGGAGCCTATCATGACACTAGAATCAATCTCAAACGCATCGATTCAGCATCTATCGAAGAAGAAGGAACAGATATACTCAAAGAGGTAGACTGTATCCTTATTCCTGGAGGATTTGGAGGACGAGGCATCGAAGGCAAGATTTCCGCCGCTAAATATGCCCGTGAAAATAAGGTTCCTTTCTTTGGTATCTGTCTTGGCATGCAAATTGCAACTATCGAATTTGCGCGTAATATCTGTGACCTCAATGAGGCGAACTCAACAGAGGTTAATGCTGACACACCTCACCCGGTAGTCTGTCTTCAAGAAGAACAAAAAAATCGAATTCAATTTGGTGCCTCTATGCGTCTAGGATCATCTACAGCAGAGCTTAAAGCTAACAGTGTCGCAGCAGAAATTTACGGCAGCTCAGAAATTAGCGAACGTCATCGCCACCGTTATGAATTTAACAACGACTACAAGGAACAACTTGAATCTCAAGGATTTGTCATATCAGCAACTTCAGTAGTTGAAGGCTTAGTTGAAATTGTCGAGCTACCTAAGAGTGTTCATCCTCATTATATCGGAGTTCAATTCCACCCAGAATTCCAATCCAAACCACAACAACCACACCCTCTCTTTAAAAGCTTTGTCAAGGTGGCTTTAGACTTACAGTCAAAATAATCCTGAATTGACAACTCCTGCAAAAAAATCTTAACTAAAGACTTAGACCCCGCACCTCTATTCATTATGGCTACCGATTTATCCCTAGAAACAGAAATTGTACAATCAAAGATTAATATCTTCTTAGAAAAAAATAGCAAAAGTATTATCACCAGCATTATCGCTATTGGCGTATTTATTCTCGGCATCGCTTTTTTAAAGGAGTCTAAGAATCAAGCTCTAACATCTGTCCAAGAAAGTCTATCTCAAGCTATTACTAAAGCTAACGCAGAAGAATTAGAATCCTGGGTCAACACAAATGCCAGCAAATACCCTAGCGTGGCTTTTACCGCACATCTTAAACTTGCTGAAATCAAGTGGGATACTGACCCCTCATCTAGCATTGACAGTCTCAGCAACCTTCTTAACCAATATTCTGGCGAACAAGCCGACATTATCACTGCTTCACTAAGCAGTAAGCTTATTGAGCTTGGATCAGCAGAGCAAATCCAGCAAGCTCAGCAAATCCTCGAAAACAACCAAACATCAAGTTATCTAACTGCTTACCTCCAAACTATTCTTGGAGACACTTACTGGAAACAAGGTAATCAAGAAAAAGCTCGTGAAATTTGGAAACAAACTACTGAGCAATTTGAGTCTGACCCATTTAGCATTGCTTCACAAAACCGCATCGACTGGTCTGATTTTCAAAGCCCAAAAATCATTGAAGTTTCTACTCCAGCAACTCCAGTTGAAGTAGCGGCACCTACTTCTTAGCCTTTCTTTTTGAGCATGCTTAAGCTTGAAAAGCAACTCCTCAACTCTATTAACGAGCAAGGAGCGCTGACTTTTGAAGCTTATATGCAGCAATGCCTGTACCATGAAGACTATGGTTACTATGCTAACAATCAAGCTGAAATAGGCAAATCTGGCGATTTTAGCACGAGCATCTCTATTGGCTGCCTATTTGGACAACTCTTAGCTGAGCGCATTCATCAATTATGGTTAACCTTACCAGAGCCTCAACAAGCATGGTCTATTTTTGAAATTGGAGCTTTTCATGGACAGCTAGCTCTTGATATTCTTAATCATTTACAAATAACCTACCCTAATTGCTACAAAACCTGCAATTACACTATTTTTGAGCCTTTTGCCAAACTTCAAGAGCACCAGCAATCCACGCTCCATGAGCATTCCATTGTCAACTGGATCCAGGAAACTCAGCATACGACTAACCAGGCTAAGCAAGGAATTATCCTTAGTAATGAGTTATTTGATGCTCTCGCTGTTGAGCGCCTTATTTATCAAAATCAAAAATGGCAGCTCATCGGCATAAATAGCCTAGATAATCAACTGGTTCAAAATACATTATCTATATCTAGCAGCCCTTACGCCTCTGATATTAAGAGCTATTTACTTAACATTGATTTTAAACCTACCGAAGGTTATGAATTGGAATTTAACCCACATATAAATTCTATGTGCCAAAATATGAGCTCGCTTATTCAAGACGGCCATCAATTACATATTGATTATGGATTTGCTCAATCTGAATTACTTCACCCAGAGCGCAACCAAGGCACACTACAAGCTTATCACCAACATAAAGTTGTAACTAATTACTTATCCATGAGTGGTCAAACTGACCTAAGTTGCCACATCAATTTTACTCAATTAAAACAGGCTATAGAGAGTCAAGGATGGACTCCCTCTCTATTTATTGATCAATCAGCCTATTTAACCATCAATGCAAAATCTTGGTTTACAAAAATCAGCATGCCTCCCACTCAATCTCAACAAGAGCTCATCAAGCAGTTCTCTACGCTCACTCACCCTTCAATTATGGGTAAAAAGTTTTGGGTATTAGAGGCAACCTGTGGTAATATTTTAACATCAAAAGATCCATTTAAATCTCTTAATAAACTTAACTATCTTGAGTAAGATGTTATTTTTAATCTCATTATGAAAATTCTTTTTGTATGCCTAGGCAATATTTGCCGTTCTCCAGCTGGAGAAAATGTACTCAACCACCTCATCACGCAACAACAGCTCGACTCTGAATTTAATGGCTCTAAGAGAACGCCGCTTTTTGTCGACTCAGCAGGCACAGCTAATTACCACAGCGGAAGCCTCCCTGATTCACGTATGATCCGCACACTTGAATCAAGAAACATTAATGTTACAGGCTGTGCTAGGCAGTTTACCCTACAAGATTTCAAAGATTTTGATCTTATCCTCACTATGGATTACAGTAATTACGAAGACGTGATAAGCCTCACCAGCGACAAAGAACTACAAGCCAAGGTAAAACCATTTGCTAGCCTACTTACAGAACACGACGATGATTTTATTCCAGATCCTTACACTGATGGACAAGCAGGTTTTGATTATGTCGTTGACCTCATGTTTGATGGTTGTAGCCAATTACTCAAACAAATTAATAATGGCTAAATTAATTAAACATTACTAAAAACATCCCTTCTGAGTATTCATTTGACTATTAACTCAATTATCGGCATAAGTGGTGCTATTGAAAGTATATTGATGACAAGCCAAAAGCTAGTTTTCTCATAAGTAAGGCAAGACTGCCAACTGGTATAAATATACCAGTTAAGGGAGTAACGCAGCTTAGGGAAAAAGAAGCTTTGGTAGCCATTTTTATTCTTTGCGTTAGCAAAGCAATCTTCCAAAATTCATATCAAAAACTTGTTGTTGATAGACTTTCAACAGTCCCACAAAGCTCAAAATTATTTAACTCTCTAAAATTATGATGTTACAAGCAGGAATCGTCGGCATGCCTAACGTAGGTAAATCTACTCTATTTAATGCCCTCACCAAAACTCGCAAGGCCGAAGCTGCCAACTACCCTTTCTGCACTATCGACCCTAATATCGGTATGGTAAGCGTTCCTGATCCTCGCCTTGCTGTCCTAGCAGAAATGAATAACACAGCTAATATCATACCTACCGCTATTGAAATGGTAGATATCGCAGGTTTAGTTGAGGGGGCTTCTACTGGTGCTGGTCTTGGTAATAAGTTCCTCGCCAATATTCGTGAGGTCGACGCCATTATCCAAGTGGTGCGCTGCTTCGAAAACGAAGACATTATTCACGAACTCGGCTCAGTCGATCCCGTACGTGATATTGAAATTATTAATTCAGAGCTTATTCTTGCCGATATCGCAACCCTAGAAAAACGCAAACAAAGCCGCGAAAAACAAGCTAAAAAAGGCGATAAAGAAGCCCAAAAAGAAGTCGATTTAATGATCCGTTTAGCACCTCACCTTGATGAGGGAAAACCAGCCTCAACTCTAGAAGTATCAGAAGACGAAGCTCTCACACTACGTGAATTCTTCTTACTAAGTGCTAAAAAAATGCTTTTTGCTTGCAACATCGACGAAAACGAACTTGGAGAAACTATAGCCAACCCTAGTAGTCACGCTCTTGTCACAAAAGTCGCAAACTATGCTAAAGAGCTAATGGGTGCTGATATCGTCATCATCTCAGCACGCATGGAAGAAGAACTTATGGATTTATCTGATGAGGACAGCAAGGAGTACCTCGAAGCCATGGGTGTCGAAGACAGTGGCGTAAGTAGCCTAATCCAAGGAGCTTATAAGCTCCTTGGGCTCTGCTCATACCTGACTTCAGGAGAAAAAGAAACTCGTGCATGGCCAATTCCTGTGGGAGCTACAGCCCCACAAGCAGCTGGTGTTATCCATACCGATTTTGAACGTGGCTTCATCGCCGCAGAGGTAGTCAGTTATGACGACCTTACCACCCTAGGCTCTAAAGTCGCTGCTAAAGAAAAAGGCAAATTGAGAATCGAAGGCAAAGAATATATTATGAAGGACGGGGATGTGGTTGAGTTTCGCTTCAACGTCTAAAAAACACTTTTATATTGGTTCTTTTGAGCAAAAATCGCAGATTCGTAGCTGCGTAACACCCGAGTAGGTCATCTACACGAGCTTATACGGTCTACTGCATCAGGAAATTTTCATCTCAAAACCGTAGTTCAACTCATAAAAGTTGAACTACTTAACCTTCTCTAAAAGCATTTTTATTAATGGCACCTTTGCACTGCACTCCACATTATTTGCTAAACGCTTTTCTCAAGCCAAACCGCTGTGGCTAATGCGCAGCATCATAGATTCACCACTTAGCTAGCTTCTTTTGGAGGTAAATACAGTGATTTATTTTTCACTCCTCACTTAGCAAACTGTGTGGGTAAAACCAGCTAAACGTAGTGGTTTTACAGCGGTTTCACCTCTGGGTAATAATTAGGGGCGATAAAATATCGCTCTATACCATCAGTTATCATCACGCAGCGTTGCTGTTGTTGTATTTTGGTTTGAATCGCTGCTAGGGTTGTTTGTTGATTACTAGATTTTAGTACTTGGCAAAGCTCTGCTGTAGGGACACATGGCCAGAGTTGTTTAGGTATAATGTAAAGTGATTGTTGTTGAGCTAGGGCAGAATTAGGTAGCTCATGACTATGCATCCAATAGCCCCTATGAGCTGTGGGCGATGTATCGACAGCAGTTTGAGGCTCGGTGCTATTATATCTATCAAATAAACACCCATAGATGAGATGCTGGCTTTGTATGTCAGTTGTACCACAAATTTCTTGCAAGACTTGTTGGGAAGCTGATTGTTTAGCGAGTGAGAATTGACAATTGATCATGTGCTGATGTTTGCGTTCCCAAGCATCTCGAGCGTCAGGTCCTGGCCAAAGGTAGCTATTATCCGTTGATTCTGCTTTTACTGTGGATGTGCCTAGGTAGAATTTGACAGCGAGCTCTACATGCAACCATCGCCCGTCTTGTCTTTGGAGCAAGTAATCAAATTCACCTAAGGTACGGTTACCTTTTTGCGGGTGCGGTAAATTTTCTATCACTTGCACGCCTTTACAGACTTGCTTAAACTCAATTGAGCTTCTAAATAATAATTCTAAAGCATCTTCATATAAATGTCCCAGTTTTTGCTCAAACTTTAGAGGATGTGTAAGAGTTAGTGTATTTAGCAAGTCTCTATCAAAGGCAGGTATACCCCCTATCTCTTGTACTAATAATTGAGAGTTAAGCAAACTATCTAAAATGAGTTGGCTTTGTCCTAATAGTGTTAAATTTTTAGGCTTACTTTCACTCATATTATATTTTAGATGAGGCTGATTAATTTGGTCGGGCTGACAGGATTCGAACCTGCGGCCTCTTCACCCCCAGCGAAGCGCGCTACCAAGCTGCGCCACAGCCCGAAAATTAGTAGGTTTTAATGTGCATTTAGAGCTAAAAACTTGCAACTTTAACTGTCGCGGTGCTCGAGTAGCTTATCTACACTGCGCTCCACGGTTTAAAGCAACTGCGTTTTTATCATCAAAAACATGATATTTGCCTATTAAAAGCTATTAATTTTTTGTTGTTATTTCCTACTTGAGAAACTTCAACAACCAAATTGAAATGCTTTGTTAAACAATTAACTCTAGTTAATCAAGCTTGCTTTACTGTAAAATCTTGCCATTCCTGAATTTTATTGTAATTTTGGCACATGGAAAAAATTAATGACGCTATTAAAGTAGCTGTATTAGGAGCCTCTGGCTACACAGGGAAAGCTCTACTAGAATGCTTATTTTCTCACCCTTCAGTTACTTTGGTGGCTGCTACATCACGTACTTTTATTGGGCAATCCTTGGCTCAAGTTTTTCCTCAGTTTTTAGGCTTAGCTCAAGCAGAGCTTTGCTGTAGTGATCATGCTCCAGAACCTATTATAGAGGCTGGTGTTGATGTTGTATTCCTAGCTCTACCTCATGGCACCGCAGCTCAATACGCAATTAAATTCCTCGACGCAGGCATTAAGGTGATTGATTTGAGTGCTGATTTTCGCCTTAATGAATTGGCTACTTATCAGGAGTTTTATGGTGAACACCCTGCTCCTCAATGGTTAAAAAAATCCGTGTACGGACTTACTCAATCTTATGCAACTCAGATTACTCAGGCTCAGCTCATTGCTAATCCAGGTTGCTACCCTACTAGCTCACTGATACCTCTACTACCTCTACTCAAAGCAGGTTTAATTGAACCAGACTCTATCATTATCAGCTCCATGAGTGGTGTGAGTGGAGCAGGACGTAGCGCTAGTATACCCCTGCTATTTAGTGAATGTTACGACAGTTGTCGTGCCTACGGCTTACCTAAACATCGTCATTTATCTGAGATTGAGCAAGAATTAAGCCTAGCTGCAGACACGAATGTCACTGTCACTTTTGCTCCTCATTTAGTCCCTGTTAAATCTGGGATGTTAACGACTATTTTTGCAACGCCTACAGCTCAAGCTACACCTGAGGCTGTTACTGCTGCCTATCAATTAGCTTATGCTGATTCATCGACTGTACGTTTACTTGGTGAGGGAGGGCTTGCAGATACTAAAGCTGTAGTTAATCATCATTGGCTTGATATGGGTTGGCATTTTGACACACGTAATAACAAAATTATTTTAAGCTCTGCTATTGATAATTTAATGAAAGGCGCTAGCTCTCAAGCTATTGAAAACATGAACTTGATGTATGGTCTACCTACAGCTACAGGTTTAATCCCTAACGTCTAATAGATATGAGTGATTGGACAATTATTAATGAGGGTAGCATCACCTCGCCCAAGGGCTTTGTAGCTCAAGCTATTAGTGCTGGAATTAAGAACCCTCAAAGCCCTAAGCTTGATTTAGCTTTAGTCGTGAGTCAACAACCCGCGGTAAGCTCTGGTTTTTTTACGACTAATGCAGTGAGCGCTGCGCCTGTGCGCCTTAATCAAAGTTACTTAAAAAACCACCATTTTCAAGCAGTCATCGTCAATAGTGGTAATGCTAATGCTTGTACAGGCAGCCAAGGCGATCAAGATGCGGTAACTATGACCAACTCTATTGCTGAACAACTCAGTCTTGCTCCCGAGCAAGTTGGCGTATGCTCAACTGGTGTTATTGGTTTACCTATGCCAATGCAACGTATCACCCCTGCTCTTTCAAAGGTTACCCAAAGTTTATCTAAAACTAATGGAACTCTATTTGCTGAGGCTATCATGACTTCGGATACAAAAATCAAGCAGATAGCTATTCAAACTACGCTTAGTGATGGCTCGACGATAACGATTGGCGGCTGTGCTAAAGGAGCTGGTATGATTCACCCTAATATGGCAACAATGCTTGCCTTTATAACCACTGATGTAGCTATCTCGGCTGAACTTCTCAAAGAATTAAGTGCTCAGGCGCTCCCTTACTCGTTTAATGCTATTAGTATTGATGGCGACATGAGCACCAATGACACATTGCTTGTGCTTGCTAATGGAGCTAGTCATGCACCTACTCTCACAGCAGAAAGCCCTGATACCATTATCTTTAAACAAGGCCTACTCAAAGTTATGCAACACCTAGCTTTTAGTATGGTGCGTGATGGTGAACGTGTCACTAAATTTGTAACCGTTAATGTAGTGAATGCTGCATCAGAAAGTGATGCTCGCAAAATTGCCAATGCTGTAGCTACATCCTCACTAGTTAAATCTTCATGGAATGGCGAAGATCCTAACTGGGGGCGTGTTATTCATGCTGTAGGTTATGCGAGAGCAGAGCAACTAGACCCAAATAGTATCACTATTAGCTACAGTGATTCAAGCACCTCTATTACCCCTTGTGAAAATGGATTGCAGGCAAAAATTGATATGCCAACTCTACAAGCTATTGTTTCTAAAACTGAATTTGCTATTAAAATAGATTTACAAATAGGCGAGGCTCAATCCACTATTTATAGCAGTGATTTATCACCTGAATATGTAGATTTCAATCGCTCAGAGTATGCCTACTGGAAGCAAGCTAAGTCTGACGGCTTAATCTAGGGGTTAAGCTGGCGAGGCACTTAACCTCTTGCCTCATTGAACTTGCTGGTTGAGGCTCGCAGTAGCTATTTTTGATTCGCCCGCTTTTAATCAAAGCGTCGCTCACCCTATCGGGCAAAATTATTTCATAATTTTCTCTTATCAGTTGCGCTCACGCTTTCTAATTTCTACAGCTGCATCTTAAGACTTACAAGGTTGGTTAAGGTTTTATAAAAAAGCTGGCAAGGCGCTTAGCCTCACCCATCGGCATCACTAAGGCAAAAATAAAAGCACAAAAAAGCCCACTGTAATATATACAGTGGGCTCTTTAATTGGTTAAGGGTTAATTAGTCTAATAATGTCACTTCACCTGTGTGTAGTGAGTAAAGACCTCCAACGATTTTAATAGCACCTTTTTCCTCAAGATCGGCTAAAACTGGACTTTTCTTGCGAATATCAGCAATAGTCTGATGTACATTTTCTTCAATAACAGCTGCTACAAATTTCTCATTCTTAGAGTTTTTCTCATCAGCGTTAAAGCCTTTTACAGCTTCTACAGACGGTTTGATTTCAGCTAATAAATCGGTAAGGTTACCTAATTTTACATCATCACAAGCGCCTTTAACTGCGCCACAAGCCTCATGCCCAAGAACCATAATTAATTTGACTCCGGCTGCTGCTGAAGCAAATTCCATTGAACCTAACTGATCGACACCTTCGATGTTACCTGCAACGCGCCCAACAAAGATATCTCCAATACCCTGATCAAAAACTAGCTCTACAGGAACACGTGAGTCTACACAAGATAAGATATAAGCTTTGGGGTACTGTCCTTTTGAGGTGATTTCCAATCGTTCTTTAAGATTTGCGGCTGTGTGATCTGTATTAACAAATCTTTTGTTACCAGCCATTAAGTCAGCTAATACAATATCCGGAGTAAGCGCTTTCTGAGCTTCTGCGGATGGTGGTATATTTTCTGCAAAAATTGATGCGCCAAGCACAGTTACACAACTTAAGATTATTTTATATTTTTTCATAATTTTGTTAAAGTATATTAGTTAATAAATACAATCATGAAAACGGCTATATTATTTTTTTTTGTCTAAAAAGAGGTTTTTTTTTAATTTAATATCTATGCCACTTAATGATTGAAACCTTTGTAATTGCTTAAAAGTTGGCTCAATATATTTTTGGTAGCGCTTTATTCCTAAAGCGCTTAACTTAGCATAGGCACCTGTAGCCTGCATCAGGCGCTGCAGTGCACAAGCTTGTAATATATCTATATTTATTTGATATTTTTTTATCAAATAAGCTTGCAAGGTTTGTTGCATACTAGGTGATAGATTTTTTGCTACATAAGGATCGTAGATGAGAGATGCCCAGTCATATTCTGGCAAACCTAATCTCATGCCTTGAAAATCAATAAGATACACTGAATCTTGCTTAAGCATGATATTTTCAGACTGGCAGTCTCTATGAATGAGGGCGCGTGGTTGGCTGGCTAATTTTTCAGCTAATGCTATAAGTGCAGGCTGATTAAGCCATGCCTGCTGTTGCTCCTCGCTTAATCCTATACTAGTTCCATAATGCGTTATGAAATATTCTTGTTCCCAACGGTACAACTCTACACCAAAGCTAGGTTGCAAGTAAATAGCGTCTATCTTACTTATCTCTAATTGATGAACTTTAGCAATAGCATCAATAGCGCTTTGGTAAAGGTTGATAATGGCTACAGTTTCTAATACTGAATCATCCAACTGCTTTATTTTTTCCAAACTCTTAAGTAAAGTCTGCTTTCCTAAATCTTGAACCAAGCAGTAACCACAACCATTATTGTCATGATGTGAAATAATCTCTGGCACAACGATGCCAGCTTGACTTAATTGTATTGCTAAAGGAGCAAACTGAGCATTATCCGCGCGTGAATCATCATACTCTATAGCTATAATAGATTGATAATTGTAAGTCACGCGACTAATAGCCCTACCTGAAGCCCCCTGCTGAATCGGCTCTAGTTTGTATTCTGCATCAAAACCTATCTCCCAATAGTCTCGAATGGCTTTATCTACGGCTTGCTCCAACATTACCAACTCAGCTTAACCCAAAACTCGCAAAATCAAATCATAAAAACAGCACTAGGCTATCTATCAATTGAAATGAGGTCAAAAAAATACTCGAACACCACAGCACAACAAAATAACCTATAAAGCCGACTAAAGATTTAAATGAGGTGATTTTGGTGAGTAAGAGTCATGAGCCAAAACCTTGCTACGCTGTGTAGGTAAAGCTACTCAAGGAGCAAGCAAGTTTGGTGAAGGGCTCTTACTCACCAAAAGCACCCATTTAAATGGAGAAATTTTGATCCATGGTGGAGGAAGGCAATCGCTGATCATGCTTGCCTACTGTTTGAGCGGGTACTCCGGCTACGGTGCTGTAGGGCTCGACATCTTTAATGACGACACTACCTGCACCTATTTTTGAATGCTTTCCTATGGTTACACGGCCTAATATTTTGCTACCTGCTCCTATCATGACACCACGACACACGATTGGATGACGCAACCCATCTTCTTTGCCTGTTCCTCCTAGAGTGACTTCATGCAAAATAGAGACATCATCTTTTACGATGGCGGTCTCACCTATAACGACTCCTGTAGCGTGGTCCATCATGATGCCTTTACCTAGCTGTGCAGCCGGGTGAATATCAACACCAAAAAGCTCGTTGCAACGACTCTGTAAGAAAAAGGCTAATATTTTTCGACCTTTTTTATACCAATGATGAGCAAATCGATGAATAACTAGCGATTGAAACCCCTTGAAAAATAATAAAGGTTCGAGCAAGCTATGGCATGCTGCATCACGATCTTTTACTGCTTCTAGGTCAGACAAAATAAGATCTGCGAGCTTAGTATCTTCCTCCATTGCGCTAAGAAATAAATCCTTAAGCTCAGATAGCTCGATAGCTTGGCAAGCGAACTTAGAGCTTAGCATGTCAGATAAAAGTTCTTCTATAGATTCTGATATTAGTAACGGACTAAGCCAGCGTGTTAACACAGGCTCTTGATCTACATAATCTACTAGGGATTCTCTAATCTCTTCCCAAATTTTATCTTTATTTATACTCATTATATTTTCAATCTAAAGTATATCCTTACATTACGATGTGAAAAAATAAAACCTTTTAAAAAACAAAAAATCTTAGCATTTGCGTTTTATAATGAGTGGCTGATACACCTCAGCTAATTAACTTAAAAAATATCAACTTAATCTTATGAAAAAATATAATATATTACCTCTATGCTTAGCATCAATGGCATTGGTTCAATCAAGCCTAGTTTTTGGCGGAACTTTTGCCAACGAGCAAAAATCAGAATCTGTTTTTGATAAAGCTATTCGTCCAATAACATCACCTACCTTGTTTGATTTAGCTGTTCCTAGAACTCAGGTTAATGCTATCTATATTAATCAAGTAATGCCTGATAATATTGAACTTGCAGGTGGTGGAACAGCCCCACTTGGCGGTGACTTTAATGTTTACGCAGTTCAATTTGAATATGCATTGAATGAAAGGACTTCTATCATCGCAACCAAAGATGGTTACATTGACTTTAATCCTGATAACACTGCTAGCTCTCAAAGTGGTTTTGCCAACTTAGGTGCCGGAATTAAGCGTGCTCTTATCTATGATACCAAAGATCAATTTATCTTATCTGGTATCGTAGGTGCGGAGCTACCTACAGGTAACTCTGATGTTTGGCAAGGAGAAGGCATGGGAGCTGCTGACCTTAGACTTACAGCTTTGAAGCTCTATGATCGTTTGCAATTAGCAGGAAGTGCTAGTGTTCATGTTCCTTTTGATGGTGCTGAGTCGCTCACAGGCATGTTCAATCTACACGCTAGTTATGAAATATCACCTTGGTTCATCCCAGTGATCGAAATGAGTTGGTTTAGAGTGATTAATGATGGAGATGGATCATTTGGGTTCAACGACCAAGGCGGCTCTCTAGTACCTCAAAATGCGGCTTTTGAAGCTGGAGATTTAGTTAATTGGGGAACAGCTAATGGTGAAGATAATCCAGATATTGTTAACTTAGCGTTAGGCTTCCGTTCACGCTTATCAGATAACAGCACTTTTGGTGTAGCTTACGAATTTCCTCTTACAGACGATGAGGCAACTTTATTGTCAGAAAGAGTCACTGCGAGCCTCACTTATACTTTTTAATTAGTAAATATTCATAGCAAAATAGTTAAAAAATTAATGGGGTTAGCTTGAAATACAGCTAACCCCATTTTTTTACTTTATACCTTACAAAGTTAGTAACGTATAATCTTGCTAATATGAAATTTTTATCCTAAATACTATTTCATGTTTAAGATTTCTCAGAAGCTAGATTATACTTGCCGAGTGCTGATTCAGTTACAACGTGCTCACAAACAAGGGGCGCTAATGAGTGCAGATGATATAGCTAAAAAAGAGCTCGTGCCTACCGCTTTTCTTGGGCAAATCTTACACGAATTACGTAAGCAAAATATGATTCAAAGTAGGCGTGGTAAAGATGGCGGTTATAAGATTAACGATACTTTAACCTCGATTACGGTATTGGATGTCGCTCAGGCTTTAGGATGTGTGCAACCCTACTTAGCGCCTGAAAATACCGGTGTTTCTAGTTCTATCACGCAAGCTATTTGGGCAGACTTAGAAAAAGATTGGCAATCTAAATTAGCTGCCATCACTATCGAACAACTGAGCGAAAGCGGGGATACACCTCTGTATTATATTTAAAATTTTTAATTTAACTCTGAGTTAGACTGCAATTTCTGTTATAAATTTACAGATTAATTCTTGACAATATTAAAAAATAACTTAGATTCTCCTTCCATTTACTTTTTAAGTTCCCACAAATTTCATTATGCCTAGAGATATCATCATCCTTGAATGCACCGAAGCGAGAGCCTTGGGCAAACCTGTTTCACGTTACATGAGCACACGAAACAAGAAGAGCCTTTTGACACCTGGTCGTTTAGAGAAAGTTAAGTTCAACCCTTCTCTCAACCGCAGAACTCTCCACCGTGAGCTTAAGTAATTAATTTTTAAACTATCTTATTATGTCAGAACCAAAAACAATCGAAAGACGCATTGCTCTTCGTGTACACAATCGCAAGTCTCCAAGACGTCGTATTAATTTACCTGCTGAACAAATCGTCTATACAAACCCTGAGTTTTTAGCTCAATTTACAACTCCTACAGGTCGAATTCTTCCTCGTAGAGTTACTCGTGTTTCTGCTAAAGTTCATCGTCAAATCACTAGAGAGATTAAAAGAGCAAGAGCAGTTAACCTACTTAAATAAAGTTAAAATTACTTTGTTTTTACAAAAAATATAGCAAGCTTATGGCTTGCTATTTTGTTTTAGAATCATGGAAAAATCTCTAAAAGACATACAAAGCCTTGAAGATCATCGCGGCATCGCTATTGATAGAGTAGGGATTAGGAGTCTTCGATCACCTATCGAATTCATTAACCAAGACAGCTCAGTTAGTAGCGTAGCCACTTGGACAATGACAGTTTCATTATCTAAAGAGCACAAGGGAACTCACATGAGCCGCTTTGTTGAAACTCTTAAAGCTAATTATAAGTTTGATATCGAAGGTCTTATTAACTTTCCTCAACTCTTACTTGAAAAGATAGGTGGTGAACATGCTTATATTAAAACTGAATTTCCTTATTTTAGAGAAAAAATATCTCCAGTAAGTGGTCAAAAAAGCTTGCTCGACTATGATATTAGTTTTGAAATTGAAGCTTCTAAGACGCAAACTGATGCTATTTTAGAATTACATGTACCTATTACCACTCTCTGCCCTTGCTCTAAGGAAATCAGTGAGTATGGTGCTCATAACCAGCGTGGATTCATTCGCCTTGCTGTAAGATTTGACGATATTCTAGCACTTAATCTAAATAAATTTATTAGCGAGCTTGAAGAATTAGGTAGCTCTCAATTATACAGCTTACTCAAACGTGTTGACGAAAAGTTTGTAACTGAACAAGCTTACGATAACCCAGGCTTTGTAGAAGACGTCATCCGCGAAGTCGCTAACTACCTCAACAAAAATAATACCATCACTTGGTACTCTGTTGAAATTGAAAACGAAGAGTCTATTCATACTCATAACGCTTACGCTATTATCGAAAAGGATAAAACTATTAGCTAAGTGCTAATTAAACCTAATCTTAACTTAAATAAGAAAGCCATTCTAAGTAATTAGAATGGCTTTTTTTTGATAAGCGTAATCTTCTAAGAATTTTTAATTACCATTGCTATTGGCGCAAAGCTTTTTCGATGCAATGGGCAAGCTCCATATTGCTCTAAAGCTGCCATATGAATTTTAGTTCCATAACCTTTATGCTTATCAAACGCGTACTCTGGATACTGCTCTGCAGCTGAACACATCAGTTCATCACGCTTAACTTTGGCAAGAATACTCGCTGCTGCTATACTTAGACTCTTACTATCTCCTTTGACTATAGCTTGGTGAGGTTTTATAAATTTTTTTACAGGTCGCCCATCAATGAGATATTCAACATCTGTAAAACCATCATTTGCAAGCTTGTTAGTGACTGCTTGAGCACATTGATTCATTCCTAAGGTTGTTGCTTCTAATATATTGATTTTATCAATAATCGGTGCATCTATAACAGCTATAGACCAATACAGTTTAGAGTCTGCAGTAATCTCTTTATATAAAGCGTCTCTATTCTTTGCTGAGAGCTTTTTGGAGTCATTAAGAATCTGCACCCATTGAACTTTTAAATAGCTCTCATATAACTCAGGATGAAAGCTTAAAGCCGCTACCACCACAGGCCCTGCTAGTGGGCCTCTACCTGCCTCATCTACGCCAATAGACCATTGCTGTTTAGCTAGCCAAACCTCTTGTTCATAATCAAAGGTTGGTTTAGTGAGCATCACAACTATTAAATTTGAGCACCAAATTTTCTATACTTGTCGTAACGGTTATTGAGCAGTGTTTCTGTATCTAATGCTGATAATTCATCTAACTCAGAAATAATAGCCTGTTTGAGTAATTGTGCTGCAGCTTTAGGGTCTTGATGCGCTCCACCAAGTGGCTCTGCAATACTTTTATCGATAAGTTCGAATTTTTGCAAATCCTTACCTGTAATCTTCATAGCTTCAGCAGCTTCTGGAGCGTGTTTGCGGTGTTTCCATAAAATAGCGGCACATCCTTCTGGGCTAATTACTGAATAATAAGCGTTTTCAAACATTAACACTTTATCCGCCACACCAATACCCAAGGCTCCACCTGATCCACCCTCGCCTAACACAACGGCTACAATAGGAACTTTGAGCTGACTCATCTCACCCAAATTATAGGCGATAGCCTCAGCAATATTGCGCTCTTCAGCGCCGATACCAGGAAAAGCACCCGGTGTATCAATTAAGCTAATGACAGGCAAATTAAATTTTTCTGCAAGCTTCATCAAGCGCAAAGCCTTGCGGTAACCTTCTGGGTGAGCACTACCAAAATTACGCTTAATACTCTCTTTTGTATCTCTACCCTTTTGGTGACCAATAACCACACAGCGATAATTACCTAAGGTAACAAAACCACCAGGCATAGAAGCATCATCACCTATGTGTCTATCTCCATGCACTTCGAGGAAATCATCACACATATGCTCTACATAGTCTAACATGAAAGGTCTTTGTGGATGTCTAGCAATTTGTACACGCTGCCAAGAAGTCAAATTGGCAAAAACCTCGGTTCTCATTGCTCTGATTTTAGCCTCCATATTTTGAATTTCTTCGCTGAAATCTAATTCTTGACTATTTCCTTTTTCCTTTAAAGAAGCAAGTTGTTCTTCGAGGGCTGCAATAGGTTTTTCAAATTCTAAAACTGTGGAACTCATACTCAGTTTTCTAAAGCAAAATCTTGCAAAATAAAAGCAAAAAAAAACTTGTATCCTCTCTAAAAGTTAGCTAATACTTTGCCTCCACACGCGCAGGTGGCGGAATTGGTAGACGCGCTAGACTAAGGATCTAGTGGCCGCTTAGGCTGTGGGGGTTCGAGTCCCCCTCTGCGCACCATATAAAAAGGCACCCTCTTTAAAAGGGTGTCTTTTTTTGTGTAGAGGGGCTGCGAGAACTAGTTTGGTTTCAATCAAACTGTTCAACTACAGCTACATAGGTTATGTTAGTAACTAAAGCCTCCTAAATCTGTTGGCCTAACCATGAGTATTGGTAGAGGTTAAAATTGCTTAGATGCTAGGTGTCTAAAGCAACTCGGCAGAAATTAACTAGCGAGTAGTATAGCTAATAAGGCTCACAGTAACGCACAAACCACCATTCTAGAATGGTAAAAGACATGACTAATAGCAACGAGCAAATCAACCGTTACACAGAAAATACCTAAACAACTCCACAAATGAAGTAATTTTAAACCTACTACACGATTGCTAAAAATTTAGCGTCTGTGAGGAAACCCTACTTGCTTAGGGTCTTCGTGGTGATAGCGCCCTGCTCCACCATTTTTCTTTTCAAACTCCTCTTGAGCTTGCACGGTAAATCTAGCGAATGGTATCACTTCTAATCGTTTTTGAGGTATTAACTCTTCGGTAGCTTCACAGATTCCATAAAGACCTTGTTCAATACGCTGTAAGGCATCTTGTATTTCATAAATAGCGTCTTGCTCTTGGGAAAGTAGGTGTAACATCTGCTCTCGGTCACAAGCGTCACTACCTGAGTCGCCTTGATGAATACCTGAACCTTTTGACTCACTACTTCCTGTACTATCTTTTAAAGAGTCTTTAGCAGCACCATGCATTTGTTCAATAAGGTCATCATGAAGCTCTAATAATCGATTTTTTTGTTGAGCAATAAATTCGTCACTATGTTTGATATTCATTATAATTTTAAGATAATAAGTTTTTTAAAGCTTGTTGGAATTCCTCTATATCAGCTTGGCTTGGCTGATAACCTGGAGTTTGTGAATCCAACCCTAATTGACCTTCTGGCGTGATGTACCAACTGGAATGCTCTCCATCGCTAAATGTAACTTGTCCATTAGCCACTGCCCCAGGTCTTTTTACACTATCTTGAGTGACTTGAACCCCTCCTGTTGCTTTAGCATCTAATGACTCAGAGCCTTCTTTTGCCATGGCTTCCTGCTGTTGGTCTTGCATTGTTTTTTGTTGCTCCTCTTGTTTAAGGGCAGCATTTTTATCAAAAAGCTCCAAACCTAAATCTGATATAAGAAATCTAGTCTCCATATAACTTAGCGGTATTTGCAACTCTTCATTAATATATTTTTGAGCAGCGGCAAGGTCTAAACCTTTTGCTACAGCTAGTTTAAGCTGCTCAAGTTGTTCAACGCTAAATTGACTAACACTCATCATTACGCATAGCATTTATGAATCTATCACTGTTCTGTCAAGTAAAAAGCGTTGTTTGAGACGATATTTAATTACAGTTTTTAAGTAAAGGATTCTTGAATTATTAAACTATATTTCATATAGTGAACGTTATGGAAAATATGAATGATACTATAATTATAAATGCAACTATTCGTCACGAAGATATTTCTAACTACTTTAAAGAGTACGCAGCAAAGAAAATTCAAAATTTAGAGTTCAAGTATCCCAAAATTATCGAGGCCAAAGTTATTCTCAACAAGCAAAAGCATCTTCACACAGCAGAGATAGTCTTATTCTGTACACAAAATATTACTTTGCAGGGCACAACTACTCATGAAGACATGCATGTAGCTATTGATAAAAGCGTTAGTAAAATTGCTCGCCGTATGCGCAAACAAAAAACTCGTCTTCTCAAACGTAACCACCCTAGAGAAGAAGAGCATATCCGCAACTTAAAATTACGTCAATTTGAAGTTGGAGCTATTGATCACCCCATCGAGTCTCCAGCTGATCCACAACCTATTTTTGAGCAAGAAGATTACCGTGTGTTAAGCCTATTTAAGGAGGATGCTATGATTAATCTTGAGCTTAATGATGATAATTTTATTATCTTCAAAAATAAGCGTCGCAATAACTCATTGCAACTCCTCACCAAAAAGAAAAACGGACACTATGCCGTTATCGACTTAGAAGGCTAAGTATTCCTAAGATCTTATTCTCAAAATAAAAAGCCCAGTGGATTAATCTCCACTGGGCTTTTTTTATTTAAGATCACTAAATTTAAATTATTTTTTAAATTTTAAATGTATCTTCCGCTGGTTTAGCTCCTAGTGTTTGATTGGCTTCACCATTTGAAGCTAGGTGTACTAGGGCATGGTATACAGCTTCGACCTCTTCAGCGTAACCTATAGCTTGAGCAATTGTTTGCGCAGTTTGATCGGCATTAGTTAAGCCTCCCTTTACAGCCGCCAATAAGTCAAGGAACACTTGAGCTGCAGACTTGCCTGCTTCTACCCCTGGTTGATGATAGGCGTTCACATTAACTAATGAAGCATAGAATGAAACCGCTCGTTCAAACAACGCAATGAGCAAACCTAGTGTGTAAGCGTTAACTCTTGGTAAGGATATGGTGACAGATCCTCGTCCTGCTTCATAAAGAGCGTTACGAGTACCTCTTAAAAAACCTTGGAGGTAATCGGCACAATTAAAGCTATCCTCAACCATGATTGAATCTCCATCACGCCCTTCTCTAACCTCGATAAAAGTAGCAAAGAAATTAGCTACTCCATCACGCAATTGTTGCACATAAGCATGCTGATCAGTCGAACCTTTATTGCCATAAACAGCAATACCTTGGTGTACAATCTCACCATCTAAATCATACTTTTTACCAATAGACTCCATCACAAGTTGCTGGAGGTATTTAGACATAAGCCCCAAACTATCTTTGTAAGGCAGGATAACCATATCTTTGCGTCCTTGCCCATCACCTGAGAAGTACCATGCCAAAGCTAACTGCATAGCTGCATTATCATCAGCGTTTTGTTTGCGAGTCTCAATATCCATATCACGCGCTCCAGCAAGGAGTTGCATAATATCAAAACCTTGCAAAGCTGCAGGCACTAAACCTACAGTTGACATAAGAGAGGTTCTTCCTCCTACCCAGTCTTGCATCTCAAAACGCTTAAGCCAACCTTCAGCTACAGCAAACTTATCTAACTTAGAATCTAAACCTGTAATAGCTACTGCGTAGTCAGCAAATTTAAGCCCTTGGCTTTCATAATAGTTTTTAGCTTCGAGCATTCCATTACGAGTTTCAGGAGTCCCCCCTGATTTTGACACAACCAAAGTGAGCGTTTCTGTAATCACTGGATTGAGTTTAGCAAAGGTCTCGTCCATACCCATAGGGTCGGTATTGTCAAAGAACAAGATAGGCATCACAGCCTCCTTATCTAAAGCTTGAGTAACAAGCTGAGGTCCTAGAGCTGAACCACCAATACCTATAAGGAGAATTTGCTTAAACTTATTACCGTTAGGAGCGGTAATCTCTCCGCTGTGTACTTTCTGAGCAAAATCTTGGACATCAATGATGTCTTGGTTAATTTGATTTTTAAGCGCTGCTGTTGGTGCTAAATCGCTATTACGCAACCAGTAGTGACCTACCATGCGTTCTTCATCAGGGTTAGCAATAGCGCCTGATTCTAAAGCTTTCATATCGGCAAAAGCATCCTGAATCAAGGTCGCCATTTGCTCTTTAAAATCTTCTGTCATATCCATTCTTGAATTATCTAATGAAAACTCTAAATGAGGATAACGTAGGGATTGCTGATTATATTTATTCCAACTGTTCATAATAATTAAGTAAATTTAGTTTTCTATAGTGGCTAAACATCCAGGGCAGTTTTGTACCCAATGATGTTTTTCAAATTCTTTCCATTGAGGTTTAGTGTCACTTAGGCATATAGAGTTATCACCCAAGGTATTTCTTGGAGCAAATCGACAACCTATAGCAGGCTGATGTAAATCTGGAGTGCTACCAGGTATCGTCAGTAGAGGTTGCCCTTCTTGTTGATTTTCTGGCAAAGTGCGCATTAAGGCGCGGGTATAAGCATGCTGTGGTTTTTTCAATAATTGCTGTGCACTAGCTCGTTCGACTAACTGCCCAGCATACATAACTTGCACTTGATCGCAATAATGAGCCACTAAACCTAAGTCGTGAGTGACTAGTATCATAGCTGTTCCTAAATCATTCTGGCGCTGCTTGATAAGATCTAAAACCTGACCTTGAATGGTTGCGTCTAAAGCAGTAGTTGGCTCATCTGCAATAAGTAATTTTGGTTTGGTAATAAGAGCCATCGCAATCATCACACGTTGCCTCATGCCACCTGAAAACTCATGTACATAAGCATGATGCATCCACGCTTCATCTAAACCCACTTCTTCTAGAGCTTTGATAGCCTGCTGACTAGCTTCTTTTTTACTAATTTTTTTATGAATAATTAGTGGTTCAGCGACTTGATCTAGAATTTTTAAGTAAGGGTTTAGACAGGTCATTGGATCTTGAAATATCATCGATATTTCAGAGCCTCTAATTGATTTTAGTTCAGCTTCACTTTTGCCAAGTAGGTTTTGCCCCATGAAATTAGCTGTTCCTGATTTAACCTCAGTTATAGCCTTAGGCAGCAGACCTAATAACGCATAGCAAGACACTGACTTACCAGAACCTGACTCACCCACAATACCTAATGTCTCACCTGCAGCTAAGCTGTAGTTCAAGTCATCCACTACCTGCAACAAACCTTTATTTGTTTGCAGTTGAATACTGAGATTTTCTACACTAAGCATGTCTGTATGTTAATAAGTTAACTCGCAGGGTCAAGGTCAAAAGCTATAGTTAACACTTCAATTGACAATTTTAATAACGCTCTTTAGCCCTTACAGAAAAGACTATTGGAATAGATGGGTTATCATATTCCTTACGTAAATAATTAGCTAAATAATGCTCGTAACTCTCAGACCAAAGACGCTTGTCATTAATAAATACAATATAAAGAGGCACAGGTATCTGCTCATAACGCTCTTGTAAAGCGACGGTAGCATAAAAAATCTTAAGTGCTTTTTTATACTTTCTGTGGCGAGCTGGCGGATTTCTAAGTAAGGCTTTTTCAATTAAGCGATTAAGTACACCTGTCGTAATAACATTTTGTGCATGCTTACGAATAAGTTGAATTTGTCCAAATATTTTACCAATAGATTCATTTTTCAAGGCGGATACTGCGACAAAATCGGCATAATGTAGGAAGAATAATTCACTACGAACTTCTTCAGTTAAATGCTCTAAACGCACAGATTTAGGTGCGTCTGGATGATAAAGGTCAAATTTATTGAGGATAATTAAGCAAGGTTTACGCTCTTCTTGGATAATTTTAGCTATCTTACGATCCATTGCCGACACCCCCTGTCCTGCATCAATGACTAAACAGCAAATATCAGAACGACGAATCGCTTTTTGTGTGCGCATCGCAGAAAAAACCTCAACTGACTCAGTCATTTTAGAGCGCGATCTCAAACCAGCTGTATCAATAAGTTTATATGGCTGAAACTGGTAATCAAAATCCATATCAACCGCATCACGAGTTGTGCCTGCAACATCAGAAACAATCGCTCTATTTTCACCTAAAATAGCATTCGCAATCGAAGACTTACCTACATTAGGTTTACCAATCAGCGAAATTTTAAGTGACCTTTTATTTGCTTCTTTGACTTGCTCAGCTTCTTCGGTTTCATCTTTATAACCAAGCTTGATGAGTTGATTATCTATTTTTTCAATTAAATCTGTAAAGCCGCGTCCATGCTCAGCAGAAACAGCAATATAATCACCAAACCCTAAACGAGCAAAATCTTGAGCTGCACTTTCCTGGTTTTCATGATCTACCTTATTGGCAATTAGCAATACAGGCACCTTAGTTTGATAAAGTAATTTAGCTATTTCATTCTCGATAGGTGTTAAGCCCTCCTTAGTGTCAACCACAAACAAAATCATAGTCGCTGTAGACAGAGCAATATCAACCTCGGCACGTACAGCCTGTTCAAACCCATCATCTAACGCCTGACCAATCCCCCCTGTATCAATGCATTCACAGGCAATTTTAGTTAATGTGCTTTTAGCAGCTAAACGATCACGTGTAATACCTGCCTGATCATGCACAATAGCCACACGACGACCAATGAGACGATTAAAGACAGCTGATTTGCCGACGTTAGGACGTCCGACAATGGCGACTTGAGGTAAAGTTTGCATAATAGGTAAAAGAGCTTATAAGAGCTAGCAAGCTTGCATTAGTCTACATAAATAGCCCTATTCTCGAGCTTTGATAATTTTAACTGCTCGAACGGCGTAATCAATAGCAGATTTTAATAAGAAAGGCAAACTAAGCATAGCTGCCATTTGAGGAGTGAAAAAAAAAGCCGGCAACAACACCCAACCCACAGCAAAAAACTGAATCACAGTATTGAGTTTGCTGCTCCAATTAGGCACCATCTCAAAGTTGCATTTATATTTACATAGCGCCCATAGAATCAACAGTATAAGCAAATCACGTAATGGCACAAGATACGCGTACCACTCACAAAATTTCCAATAGCTCTCTTCAGACCAAGGAAGCAAACTAAATAAAATAATAATATAAAGGAATATAAACTTATCAATAGCAGGATCTAAATACTTACCCATTTTTGAGCTGCCCCATTTACGCGCTGCCCAGCCATCAAAAAAGTCAGTGAATGCCAATGACACATAGAGAACAATCATCCAAATTCTAGATACTGAAAACACCTCTCCTTGCTCATAATTCTCTGCATGTACTAAGCCTAAGTAAGTAATTGGAATAAGCATGATTAATCGACTTACACTAAAGCCATCTGCTACGGTAAAAAATTTTACTAAATTCTGATCAATCATTTTATCGATAAGAAAACACAGAAATAGCAAAAAATATAGAAAATAAGTATTTTAATCAATACTCAACGCTATTGAGCATTTAATATTGCTTATTGGATTAAAATATCTTAATTAAAGATTCAGCTATGCCTGACTCATTACCTACCCAAACTACTCCTTATAAACGTGTTTTATTGAAACTTAGCGGTGAAGCGCTTCGAGAGCCTGGTAGTGAAGACAATATTTCACCTGAAATCGTTTCGAGAATCGCCAAGCAAATTGCTCAAGTCAAAGATTTAGGCATCGAACTCTCACTCGTCATTGGTGGTGGCAATTTTTGGAGAGGTGAAGCCGCTAGCGCAAGAGGCATGGAGCGTTCTGCAGCCGACTATATGGGTATGCTTGCTACCGTAATGAACGCTCTAGCTATGCAAAGCGCATTAGAATCTCAAGGTATACGTTGTGTAGTACACTCTGCTATTGAAATGAAAAACGTAGCCGAACCTTTTATTCGCAAAAAAGCTCAATCTCAATTACGCAAAGGACACGTAGTGATATTTGCTGCGGGAACAGGTAACCCATTCTTTTCTACCGACACCACTGCGGCATTAAGAGCTAATGAAATGGGAGTCGAAGCTATATTCAAAGCCACTTCCGTTGATGGTATTTACTGTTCAGACCCACGCAAAAATCCTGACGCTCAAAAATTTGACACCATCAGTTATCAAACTTGTTTAGAAAAGCGCTTACAAGTCATGGACTCAACTGCTTTTAGCCTCTGTATGGACAATAATATGCCCATCATTATTTTTAATATGAATAAGGATAATTCAATCATCGAAGCGATCTCTAACGCTCATTGGGGAACTATCGTAAAGCAAGAAGCTTAAGCTCATTCATTACCTTGCCTAGTTTAACTGAGCACTTCAATCAAACTCTTTGACTTACATATAGCGACAATACTCTTTTCGTACAGGGTCGCGCTTCTAACACACTTATCTAGGTATTTAACATCTAAAACCACCAACCATTAATCTGTAATCTTTAATAATCTCTTGATTATTCATCGATTTAACTTAAGCTCCAGCAAAATTTATGAAAAGAAAAACCCGCATCATCAGTACTCTAGGTCCCGCCATCACTTCTAGCGAAGCATTAAAAGAAATGATTTTAGCTGGAGTAGATGTTTTTCGTTTTAACATGAGCCATGCTCAAGCTGATTGGTGTCGCGACATTGCTGTTCGCATCCGCTCTATTGCCGATGATTGTGACAGACGTGTAGGCTTACTCTTCGACTTACAGGGACCTTCTATTAGAACAGGTGATTTAGAAGAAAACTGGACTCTCTCTGTAGGAGACATCGTTGAATTCAGAAAAGCCGAAGCTGAGCCCTCGACTAAATATTCAACCACAGTCAACTACGAAGAACTCATGAATGATGTTCAAGCAGACAAAATGCTCGTAGTTGATAATGGTGGAATTCTTATGTATATCCAAGAGGTCACAGATGAGCGTATTACTTGTCGTGTAGATACAGCTAGTGAGATGACTAGCCGTCGCCATATTAATCTACCAGGAACTAGACTCAATCTTCCTGCCATGACAGATAAAGATAAAGTCGATTTAACTCTTGCTGTTGAGCTTGGTGCTGATTTTGTTGCAGGTTCATTTGTGCGTGACGCAGCTCATGTAGAAGAAATTCGCTCATTTATGGTAAACTTAGGTGGCAATGCTGATATTGTATCTAAAATCGAAGACCAAGAAGGTGTAAAAAATATTGAATCCATCATCGAAGCTTCAGACGTCATCATGGTGGCACGTGGTGATTTAGGTATCGAAGTCGCTGTCGAAGAGCTCCCTATCGTACAACGTCGCATCGTTCGCCTCTGCCACGAAAAAAGCTGTCGCGTCATCGTAGCAACTCACATGCTTGAATCTATGATTGAAAGCCCTACTCCTACACGTGCCGAAGTCACCGATATCGCTAATGCTGTATTTGAGCAAGCTGATGCCATCATGCTCAGCGGTGAGACAACAATTGGAAAATACCCAGTTGAGTGCGTCAAAACTATGGACCGCATCTCTCGTCGTATGGAACAAGCAAGACCGCTTGATTTTGCCAAAAATGCTGAACTTTTTACCGACAAAAAACGTACTATCAAATCAGCTGTATCTCTTGCTAACAGCACCGAAGGCGCACACATCCTCGTATTCACTCGCAAAGGAACTGTAGCAAACCTAGTTGCACTTATGAGACCAGAGGTGGAAAATATCTTTGCCTTTGCTGAGACTGAAGAAGTTTGTCGCAAACTCAAACTCTCACGTGGTGTCACTTCATTCCCTATCAAATTTGAAGAACGCACTCACGAAACGCTCATCAAAGCCATCAATCTATTATTAGAAAAAGGCTTAGTACAAAAAGGAGACCCAATTGTCGTTGTATCAGACTCAATGCAACAAACTTATACAGTTGACTCAATCCTATTCCATCACGTATAAGACGTTAAACCTAACTATAATTTAGTAACTTAAGCTAAATTATAGTTATAGTTTAACCCTCATAAAATTATACTTCATGCAATTCCAAGGAACTTATACCGCCCTCATCACACCATTTAAAAATGGCGTGATTGATGAAGCCGCTTTTGAAGCCATCATCCAGACTCAAATCGAAGCTGGAATCGAAGGTATAGTACCCGCAGGAACCACAGGTGAATCACCCACGCTCAACCCAACTGAGCACCTCAAAGTCATCGAACTTGCGGTTAAATACGCCGCAGGCAAAACCCAAGTCATTGCCGGCACTGGCGCTAACTCTACCCTAGAGGCTATTGAGCTCACCAAAGCAGCACAGCAACTCGGCGTAGACGCCTCATTGCAAGTCTGCCCTTACTATAATAAACCTTCGCAAGACGGACTCTTTGCTCATTTTGGAGCCATTGCCGATAGCACAGATTTACCCATTGTTCTCTACTCAATCCCTGGTCGAAGTGTCGTAGAAATCGCGATCGATACCGTGGCTGATTTAGCTGTCAACTATGACAATATTGTAGCCATTAAAGAAGCAGGTGGTAATGTCGACAGAATCAATCAGCTCAAGCAAATCTGTCCTGATGACTTTACCCTTATTTCTGGTGATGACCCCCTCACCCTCCCATTCATTAGCTGTGGAGCCAAAGGCGTCATCTCAGTCATCTCTAATCTCTGCCCAGGCATGATGAAGGGACTTGTCGACTCAGCTCTCGCAGGTGATTTTGAAACAGCACTGCTCATGCAACAGCAGTACTACCCTCTGCTATCTGGGCTCATGAGTTTAGGTGTTAATCCTGTACCAATCAAAACAGCCATGGCTGCTATCGGCAAATGTGAGCCTGATTTGAGACTACCGCTAGTTTCGCTAAACAAAGAAACTGAGGAGCAATTAAGAGAACTCCTAACGGAGTTTCACTTAATTTAAAAGCTTCGGTTAAGGAACTGCTTATATAGCTTACTCTACTTCGTTTTTTACGGACATGGCAGTAGCTCTTCTACAGCCAGCCCTTAAAAGCCTCGTATATCAGGCCATCTAAACAGTTTTAGACTTATTTTAGCGTTAAACACATCGTAACATGGAGCAAAAGATACTTGATAGACATATTAATAGTTATGCAATTCGTTGTTTTAGAGATACGGCTGACAAAGACTATATTCATGCTCGATTAGCATATAAATATGGTCTCATAGCTCAATTTAGATGGTCTTCTTTACACTGCCTAGAGAAGTATGCTAAATGCATTCTACTTCTAAATCGAATTGACGGCAAAAAGATTAAGCATAATATTTCTAAAGCAATTAATAAAATTAATGAGTCGGAGAAGAAGCTTGATATTAAATTAAGTAATTCTTCTAAGGAATTTATTGAATTATTGGAAAAGCATGCAGATGATCGATATCTTGATTACTCTTGGAGTAGTTATGATCAAGGTCTAGTAGATTTAGACTTTGCTGTTTGGGAGTTAAGGCGTTACTGTAAAGTTTTTAGTTATACGATGTATGGCAAAGACTTCACTGATACTAATTTAGCACGTATAAAAAATATAAATAGAGCCAGCAGTCAAGGTCAACAAATCATAGAAGGATGGTTAGAAAAAGTTTTACGTAATAAAAATCATATTTCAAGAGATGCTCTTGTCTGGAATAATTTATATTTTTCTCTTTCTCGTAGAAATAAAATTACCTGCAATCAAATTATTGAACGTCAAAATGCACCTATAGATTTACATCCTGAAATTGAAGATGAACTTCTCAAATATATTTATTTCAAAAATAAAAAAGTTAAGAATGATAAGCCTAGTTAACTTTAGATGAAATTGTTATTTCTACTTTATGTTAAAACTAACCAACTCTAGTGAGAAATGAGGTGATTTTTGATGCTAAAAGTCGGCGCAAGAGTATTTTTAGGGTTGAGTGCAGGCAAACCTGCTCGATCCTGAATAAATACGAGGTAGCTGGCTTTTAGCGCTAAAAGCACCCATTTATCTAAAATTGAGGAGTAACCCGTCTAGGGTTAGTCTCGGATGAATGATGATGTCTGGAAAATACTGGCAAATTAGTTCGGCGTCGCCGCCACAGGCGATGATGGTGGGTGGGTTGCCTCCTGTGTTTTCATACTCGGCTTTGAGTTTGTCGAGCAGATGACCTACGAGTCCAATATGACCTGTGAGGGTGCCAATTTGCATGGCTTCTTGGGTGCTGCGTCCGATAATGCTCTGTGGTACTTGTTTGAGTTCATTGAGTTGTATTTCTGGTAGTAGTGCGGTCTTGTCGCAGAAGTAATGTTTCATCATTTGGATTCCTGGAGCAATAATCCCCCCGATGTAACTACCGTGTTCATCAAGAATGTCAAATGTGATAGCTGTACCAAAATCGACTACAATCGCTGGGCTTGGATAGAAATGCTTAGCTGCTACGGCGTTAGCTAATCTATCTGGCCCTATTTCTGAGGGCTTAGGATAATCAATCATCAGGCTTTTAAGGGTCTGATGGTTCATAAATTTTACCATTGTCTGTGTGGTTTCAAAATACTGCTCAATAACACTACTCTTGGATGGCACGACAGAGCTAACCCATGCTTGCTCAATCTTAGTTTGAGAGCTTTGCTCTAATTCGTCGCAGCATTGCTGTAGGGTTTTACTGCTAATACTAGAGGTTTCCAAAATCTGAAAAGTTAGCTCATTTTTATACAAAGGCAGACTTTGGGTTGGTTCTACTACCACTAATTTGGTATGAGTGTTAGATATATCGATAAGGACAACAGACATGAGTTAAATTCAAAGTGATGTTTGAGGAGTTGCTGAACCTTATGATTAAATGACTAAAAAAACAATCAGCAAAAACATGCTAACTGTATCGTTACTTTATTAACTATGCCTTCTATTCAATTCTATCCAAGCTCAGCTTATTTATCGGCCCAAATGCAGCAAGAGGTGGCTGCTATTTTTGTGGATAATTTTACCGCTGCACCACGCTATGAAAATTGGAGTATTGATAGCTCTCTTGAGTATTTGCGGTCTCTATGGGAGAAAGGTGCTGTGACTTGGATTAGCTCAGAATTCGATAGCAACCAATCTATCATTACAGGTTTTGCTATTGGAATTATAATTAATAAACATACTCAGAGTCACGAACCTCAACTATTAAATAATTATGCTGGCGCTTTTTACTTAGAGGAAATAGCCGTATCTAGAGCAACTCACGGAAAAGGCATCGGCAAGAAATTAATACAAGCTACTCTAAGTGATACACAAAATAATTACCCAAGCTATATTACCCGCGTACGTAGTGATGCTTCTGCTATGGTTTACTTGCTCGAATCTCTTGGATTTAAAAAATTAAACTCATATCCAGCTACTAAAGGAGGAGTAACCTGCGAGCGAATCATTTATTGTTATAATTAATGCCAGAATAAAACTGTGGAGAGAATCCTCTCATTTTAAGAGTTTCTTTTTGACTTTATGAGGTTTTTACTTAGAATTCTGATAAAATGGACCTAACCTTCATCATTATCCTACTGGCCAGCATTGGTAGCGGCATTCATTGGAATTTAGCTGCGAATAATAAAAGTAGTTTGGTTAGCCTTATTATCGTACTTTGTACTTTTTTTCTAGTCACTTATCAGGTCTATATCCGAGGGCAGGCAGCTCAGCAATGCCCAATTAATTCAGTGCAAGAATTACTCATTTTCATTTCATGGTCTATTCTATTATTTTATTTAGTTATTGGTAAAATTTATCGTCTATCTTTCTTGGGTTTACTAACTTTGCCAGCTGTGGCTTTATTTGAAGTTTTAGGCTTAATTCCTAGTTTGCAAATGGCTTTTCCTTCTGCTCAGAGAGCTATCAATCCTATTTTGGAATGGCACGTTTTTTTACTCCTTCTTGCTTATGGGGCTTTAGGGCAAGCAGCTCTAGCTGGAGTGCTTTTTCTGCAACTACATCGAGTACTCAAAAAATCTAACTTTTCAAACCGTTTGTTTTCTCAGATGCCACCTATTGGTCGTCTATCCGAAGCTATTAAACGCTTGCTCTGGTTAGGTTTTTCTCTCTTAACGATTGGCATTATCTTAGGGTTTAAGCTCGATTACGCTGCTGACTCTTTTAAATTTTATTTAGCTTGCGGCACTTGGGTTTCTTACTTTGTTCTTATTATTGTTGATAAAATTCGTGGATTACCTCTCAAGCTCATGTCTATTTACGTATTAGCTCTGTATATTCTTAATCTCATTTTACTCGTTTCTATTTAACCCATGCAGTTGTTATGTTTAGGTATTAGTTATCAAAATGCGGCCGTTAGCGTCCGTGAAAAATTTGCGATTTCTAATAAACAAATTATTGAATGCCAAGAATCATTTAAATCTATGACAGATCAAGGTGATTTTGTCATCTTATCGACTTGTAATCGTGTTGAATATTATATTTATAGTCGAGTTAGTTTGAATGAACTATTTGAGCGCTTTGTTAATTATTGGAAAGAGCAAAATCTCTGGCATAGCGATGATAAAAACCTATTTTACCAAATAGAAGGCTCTCAAGTCTTCGAGCATCTCTGCTCAGTACTCAGTGGTATGGACTCTATGGTGCTTGGGGAGACTGAAATTGTCAAACAGGTCAAAGATGCCTATCACTTCTGCCTTGAACAAAAATTCACAGGCAAAGAGCTCAACCAGCTTTTTCAAAAATCTTTTAGTGTAGGCAAAAAAATCCGCACTCAAACCCAAATTCAAACAGGTCAAGTCTCTGTAGGTAGTGTTGCTGTAGATTTAGCTGCTAAAATTTTTGGTGAGCTCTCAGAGCAAAAAATTATGATTATTGGCGCTGGCGACAACAGCCGTGTCACCGCCCAAAGTCTCATGTCTCGAGGAGCTCAAAGCGTAATTGTCTCTAACCGCTCACATGATAAAGCCGTAGATTTGGCTGAGCATTTAGGTGGTTCAGCTATTCGTTTTGATGATTGGGAAGCAACTCTAGCCCAGGTTGACATTATCATTTCTTCTACAGGTTCTCCTCATTTTGTTATTGAGCCTACTCATATTGAAAAAGTTCGCAAGCAGCGTAAGTACAAAGAGCTCTGTATCATTGATTTAGCTATACCTCGTGATGTTAACCCAGCTGTCACTGAGTTTTCAGAAGTTTATCTTTATGATATGGATACACTCAGCCAATTGGCTGACAAGGGCAAAGAACACAGACAAAAACAACTCATCAAAGCCAAGGCTATTATAAGCGAAGCTTTTGACATCAAACCAAAACAAGCGCCCAATCAGCAATCTTCTCCTGACTCTCTAGCGGCTAGTAATTTTAACACCTTATAACGAGTTCGACCTTTTATTATGACAACTATTAAACTTGGCACTCGAGGCAGTGATTTAGCTCTCTACCAAGCCTATCATACAAAAACGCAACTAGAATCTCAATTACCAGGAATCAACGTTGAGATTATCATTATCCATACAACTGGGGATAAGCGCACTGATGTATCTCTTAATCAAGTAGCTAAAGAAACAGGTGTATTTGACAAAGGTGTGTTTATTAAAGAGTTAGAAACCGCTCTTATTAACCAAGATATTGATATTGCCGTACATAGCCTCAAAGATTTACCTAGTGAACTAGATTCCCAATTCCATCTGGCTTCTGTCTTAGAAAGAGCTAATATTGCTGACATTCTTATCACCAAACAACCACTTGAAAAATGGTCTGATTTAGCTAACGGAAGCTCTATTGCAACATCTAGTGTGAGACGCTCTCAACAATGGCTATGGCAAGCTACTCAAATTGACAGAAAATATCAGACTATTGACATTAGAGGTAATGTGCCAACCCGTATTGCTAAGCTTGCCAACACCCCTGAGATGAATGGACTTATATTGGCTCAAGCAGGACTTGAGCGTTTGGAATATCCGACTGCTAAAAATGAAAGTTTTGAGGTGGATGGGGCCACTCTCTATACCCATGTTCTACCTCCAGAACAATTTCTACCAGCAGCAGGGCAAGGAGCGATTGGAATTGAAATTCTTAGTGATAGGACTGACTTACAACCCATCTTAGATACTATTACTCATCAACCTACCTTGCAAACTGTAGAAACTGAGCGCCATATCCTCAAGCTTCTTCAAGCTGGCTGTCACACTCCTATTGGAATTTACAGTAACTACACAGACAAAGAACTTACAATCACCGCAGAGCTTTTTGCCGACGCTCCCGAAGGATCATCTAACACTCAAGCCAGCTCTATCCCTATCACCACTCAAGCTACTAAACCTATTTCTGAGCGTTTCGAACTAGCTCAAATTATTGTGGATCAATTAGCCCAATTAAAATAATCACACACACTTTCTTATTATGAACAGCAACACTTCTTCTCAAGGCATTTGTTATCTCGTAGGCGCAGGCCCTGGCGACATAGGACTCGTCACCCTCAAAGCCAAAGCTTGTTTAGAAAAAGCTGATGTCCTCGTCTATGATGCCCTCAGTCACCCAGATCTCGTCACATGGGTACCCGAAAACTGTGAAATCATCTACGCAGGTAAACGTGCTGACCAACACGCTCTCACCCAAGACCAAATCAACGCCACTATCGTAGAAAAAACCAAAGAAGGTAAATGCGTCATACGGCTCAAAGGCGGCGACCCCATGATTTTTGGACGTGGCGGAGAAGAAGCAGCCGAACTAGCCGAATTAGGGCTTAAGTTCGAAATCGTTCCTGGCATCAGCTCATCTATCGCTGGCCCTGCCTATGCTGGTATACCTGTCACCCATCGCTCACATTGCTCTCAGCTCACCTTATTCACAGGTCACGAAGACCCAACCAAAGAAGACACCAGTCTAGACTATCAGCAAATAGCACAAGCACGAGGTACCAAGGTTTTCCTCATGGGTGTCTCTCGCATGGCTGCTATCACCAAAACCCTCATCGAACATGGCGCTAATCCTGATGAACCAATGGCTCTCGTACGTTGGGCTACCACCAACCGCCAAGAAAGCTTAGTCGGAACGTTAAGCACCATGGCTGAGCTGGTCAAAAAGAATAATTTTAAATCTCCAGCTGTCGCTGTGATTGGCGGTGTTGTTAACGAACGCGAAAAAATCAACTGGTTTGAGCAACGCCCCTTACTTGGTAAGCGCATTGTTGTAACTCGTACTCGCCAGCAGTCCAGCGCTCTTAAACAAAAGCTCGTTGATTTAGGTGCTGAAGTTATAGAAATACCCACTATCAGAATGGTTCCAGCTAGTGACCAAGACACCTTTAATGACTGCATTGAAAACGCCTACACTTATGATTGGATTGTATTCACCAGCCCTAATGGTGTTGAATATTTCTTGGACCGTTTCTTTGAGCGCTTTGACGATGCTCGCAGTTTAGGCGGCGTTAAGATAGCTGCTATTGGACCTGGAACAGCTAAAAAGATTAAGCAGTACCACTTTGCAACCGACCTTATCCCAGAGGTTTATCATGCCGAAGGTCTCATCGAAGCCTTCAAAAAAGAAGATATAGACCATCACACCATGCTCTACGTTAAACCTAAACAAACTCGTGATATTCTCACTCCTGCTCTGCGTGATATGAATGCTATTGTTGATGAATGCGTTGTGTACGAAACTGTAGCTGAAACTCGTGATATTACAGGAGCTAAGCAACGCCTCATTGACGAGGGTGCTGACTTGATTACATTTACTAGCTCCTCTACGGCTGAACATTTCAAAGCACTCAATCTGCCTCTCAATGATGACTGCAAAGTTGCTTGTATGGGGCCCATCACCAGTCAGGCTCTAGGGGAACTCGGCTACACTGTCGATGTTATCTCTAGTGAAGCCACTATTAATGCCTTTGTTGAGGCTATTGTAGATCATTTTAATCCTACTGCCCAAAATTAATTTCTAAGGCTAATTTTTTACACAAACTTCCTCATATTTGCTATGTCTGATACTTTTATTATTACTGAAGCTCAGTTACTCTCTATTAATGAGCAAGGCAAGGGTAATACCTACAATATAAAACTCCCCAACGGTAAAATTAGTCAAGGATTTGTGGATGAAAGAGACACAGAGTTACGAGAAAAAGTAGCACTAAACATTCCCTGCAAAGTCAAACTCAGTATCCGCCCCGAAGATTTTGAACACGTCAAAATCACTGAAGTGGTTTAACAATCGTGTTACCCATACTCAAAGAAAACCAACCATTCCCCCCTGCACATCAAGCCAGTGTAGATGGAATTGTAGCTATTGGAGGTGATTTATCATCTGCTCGCTTGATTAGCGCTTACAGGCAAGGCATTTTCCCTTGGTTTAATGATGATGAGCCTGTTATCTGGTGGTCACCTGACCCTCGTATGGTTTTATTTCCTGATGAGCTTAGAATCTCTAAAAGTATGAGTAAGCTCATAAAAAAAGAGGCTTTTACCGTGACTTATAATCAAGCCTTTAGAGAAGTTATCACTCAATGCTCGCAAGTGCCTCGTAACGACCAAGACGGCACTTGGATTACTCATGATATGATTGAGGCCTACTGCCAACTCCATCAACTAGGGCACGCTCTCTCGGTCGAAGTCTGGCAACATAAACAGCTCGTAGGAGGACTCTATGGGATCGATCTAGGAAATCAAAACAACGACAGTAGCGTTAATAGCAACCACTCTAATTTTCAAAATGGCTTGAAGCTTGAATCTCAAGCGGTTTTAGATACTGATTGCGAATCGATGAAGCACCGTGGAGCACAGTGTATCAATAATACTCGAGCACCACGACAGGCTGAGAAGAGTGCAAGCAGTGCTAAAAGCAAGCTATTTTGCGGGGAGAGTATGTTTTCTAAAGTATCCAACGCCAGCAAATATGGTTTTATCCATCTAGTGCAAAAACTCCAAGTCCAAGGCTATGACTTGGTTGATTGCCAATTACATACGAATCACTTAGCTAGTCTGGGTGCGCGTGAGGTCAGCAGAGAAGCATTCCTGTCTTATTTGTAAATAAAAAATTATACAAAAAAACCTGCTTAACTATATATATTGAGCAGGCTTTTTTTGTCGAAATATTATTATTAAATGACTACTTAGCAAAATAGATTTTTTGGTAGTCTTTGATAGCTGTTTCTAATTCAGCAGCTAGCTCTGCACTGGTTTGCTGTTTGTTTTTCATAGCGAGTGTAATAATTTTATGCACTGCTTTTAGATGATCTTCATAATGAGGTTTATCTGCCTTGATGCGCTGCGCGAGGAAATAATCTAGAGCTGTTCGCTGGATAGCTTGAGCATGCTTTTCCTTATTAAGCACCCAACGAACTACTTGCTCTTGGCTTTCTTTTCCACTACTAATTTTTTTAATGGCTTTGGCAATAGTAGTCGTATCTTCTAACATAATAGAAAAACGAACTTCATCATCAAAAATTCCACAAGGAACTTGGCAGTGAGCATGAACTGAGGTTAGTGCTGAAATAGAAATAAAAATAGCGACGTATAATTGGGTTATTTTTTTCATAAGTTATGGGTTAATTTAAAATTAATACTCTTAATTAGCGAAGTGGCTAGCTATATTTTTCTTATTTTAGATTTATTTAGAGAATACTTCTGATTTGGGTATTTCTGTGGCGCAGTAAAGGCATACTCGACGATAACTACGCCCTTGCTTGCCACATGATGGACATGTCACCATGGTTACTGTCATTTGGTTATCTTCCACTCCATCGCGCAAGTCAATTTCTTGTATTTTACCCTCTATATCATCATCGCTAAGACCATGTTTATCTCTGAGTAATTCCCACATAGCCTGACAAGTGAGCCGAAGCCTTTCTATATCCTCAACAGGTATCACTCTATTTTGAGCTGGAATTATACTATCAAAACTAGGCAACCCGTGATTAGACGATGATGATGGTAATAACGACGACGTTTTTCCTCCTTGATTTTTCTGTTTTTGCTGTTTTTCTTGCAGACCTTTGGTGTAATCAATGCTCGCACCAGTTTTCTTATTTATATCATAAAAACTTTCTTTATATTTATCCTTATCTGAACCACCCCACAAAAAATCATGTATATTCATAACTACCATTGAACTATTTTTTTAATGAAAAGTGAAGAACACAGTTTAATTAAACAAATAAAAAGAGGAGTTTTAGATGAATAAGTGGCTTATTGAAAAACCGCAGAGCACAGTGTAGATAAACCTACTCGAGCACTGCGACAGTTTGAAATAAGCCGCTTAATCGCTAAAAGAACCTTTTTATAAATAAGGTTAAGTAGTTGAGTTAAACTCAACTACGGTTTTTGATTAAATAGCGCTTTAACGAAGAACGTGGCGCGGAGTGAATTAAAACATTCATGAGCACCACGGCAGTCTGAGGCAAAGCGCTAGTTTACAAAAAGAACATTATTTATTAGCTGCGAGGATGATGAGTGTCATAAGCTTCGCGCATCTTTTGTTTTGTGATATGGAGATAAATCTGCGTGGTGGAGAGTGATTCGTGACCTAGTAGGGTTTGCACGGAACGGAGGTCTGCTCCGTTGTCTAGTAGGTGGGTAGCAAAGCTGTGTCTTATTTTGTGTGGGGTTATAGTCTCTGAGAATCCTAAGTAAGCGACATATTTTTTGAGGAGTCTATCTACTGATCTGCTGCTAAGTCTAGTTTTAGATTTGTTGATAAATAGTGGTCCACTGTAAATTTGAGCTTCGTGACAGTAGCACAATATTACATCTAGAGCAAGTTGCCCTGTGGGTACTAGACGTTCTTTTGAGCCTTTTCCCATGATTTTTAAGATTGCGGCATCATAATTGATGTCTTCTATATTGATTGAAACTAACTCGGAAAGACGAATGCCTGTCGCGTAAAACAGCTCTAATATAGCTTGATCTCTGTAAGGTACCCATGCAGGAGCTTGCTTAGGATGAGTGATGTTAAAGGGTGCGGAAATAAGCGCATCCATTTGCTCAACTGAGATAATAACAGGTAATGATGCGTGTAGCTTTGGTAATTGTAATTCTTGAATAGGTGATTTAGCTAAATCTAGGCGTAATACAAGGAATTGATACCATGATTTGAGCGCTGAAAATCTAAGCCTTATGGTCGTACGAGCTACATCAGCTTTAGTTAGATACATGAGGTAATCACGAAATATTTCAGTGCCTAACTCTCTCCATTGGGCTTTTGTCTCGCTCTCTTTATGAGCTTGCTCTTCATAAAGCCAGTAGGCAAAGTAGCTAATGGCTTGTTGGTAATTACGTAGGGTATTAGCTGAGAGATTTTTCTCTTGCGCCAAATAGGTTAGATAAGACTGGTAGTCTTTATCTTTTATAAGATAAGCATACGGTGTTTCGAGGAGCTTATCTTGAATAGTCATTATTAAAATAGTTCTAATCAGTGTAATTCTCTAGCTGTTTGGCTGCTTTGAGAGTATTTTTCATGAGCATGGCGATAGTCATTGGCCCCACTCCACCAGGTACTGGTGTGATAGCTGAACATTGCTCTTTAACCGCGTTAAAGTCGACATCTCCTGTGAGACGATACCCACGTGGGTTTGATTCGTCTTCGACACGGTTAATGCCTACATCTATAATGACAGCGCCGTCTTTGACGTCTTTTGCTGTGACAAATTCTGATTTACCTAAAGCTGCTATAATAATATCTGCACGCTTAATCACCTCGCTAGTGTTTTTCGTACGTGAGTGCACCACGGTCACTGTGGCTTGACCTTGCTTGCCCATAAGGAGTAATGCCATTGGTTTCCCTACTATTAAGCTACGTCCAATTACCACAGCTTCCTTGCCCTCAGTTTCAATATTGTAATGCTTAAGGAGTTCCATGCATCCAGCAGGTGTACAAGCTACAAAGCCTGTGCTGTCTTCCATGGTGAGTTTAGCGACGTTTTCAGGGTGGAAGCCATCCACGTCTTTGTTAGGATTGATGGCTCTGACTATTTCCTCTTCGTTTAAGTGCGCTGGTAATGGAGATTGCACGAGTATGCCATGAACCTTGTTTGAAGCGTTGAGGCGATGCACCACAGCTAATAATTCTTGTTGCTGCGTATCTACTGGTAGTACAATCTTTTCTGAATAGAGACCTAATTCGGTACAGGTTCTTTCCTTAGAGTTAACATACACTTGCGAGGCAGGGTCTTCGCCCACTAATACAACAGCTAGACCTGGAGTGATCCCTTTGCTGGCTAATTGGGCAACCTCTTGCTTAATGTCGAGTAAAATTTTAGCAGATACTGCTTTGCCGTCGATAAGGGTAAATTGACTCATGATGATTAAATATAACTAAGATGTACTGACTTTTAAAGTAGAAGTGTCAAGCTTGGCTGTCAACGCATCTAACTTAAGTCCTTGTGATAACCATTGCAATTCAAAATCAGTCTGCGGGTAAAAATCTAAATCTTTTTGTGTATCTAGCATGCTCCACTGCCACTTAGCATGGGTATCAAATAAATCACGACCCCACTCAAAATACTCATCAGAATCAGTCTTAAAAATAAATTCACCCTGATCTGGGTGCATAACGTTAGCTAATGTATCAAGAAATTCATTCTGCAATAGACGGTTCTTATGATGGCGTTTCTTTGGCCATGGATCTGGACAGAGTAAATGAATACGAGCTACACTCTGAGCAGGTATCAACCATTCTAGTAAATAGTTACTCTCTATGCGCAAAACTTTAAGGTTTGTTAACCCTAACTCTTGAGCTTTGCGTGCTACTTTTTTTGCACGACCTAAAAGTCTTTCAATAGCTAAGAAATTACGTTCTGGGTAATGAGCTGCCATCTCTAAGACAAACTTGCCATCTCCACAGCCTAGATCTATTTCTAGTGGCTGGTTTTTATCAAATATTTGAGAAAAATCAATAAGAGTAAAATAATTCTCTAAGATTAAAAAATGCGAGAGCTGAGTAGGAGATTTAGACATATTGCTTAAACGTAAGTCTATACTAAATTATAAAGACTCAATAGCCGAACCTACCTGAAATAAGGTTTCTTCTTTAAAATGAGGAGCAATAATCTGAGCTCCTATAGGTAGATTTTTGTCACCTAGAGTCCCTACAGGAACACTTATGGCGCAGTTACCAGCTAAATTTACAGCAATAGCACATAAATCTTCTAAATAATCTTTAAGTGGATCTGAATTTTCGCCTCGTTTACGTGGTAAATGCGGTACAGCTGGAGTAAGTAAAGCGTCTACATTTGCAAAGACTTCATCAAAATCTTGACTGATGAGCTGGCGAGCTTTTTGGGCTTTTTCATAATACGCATCAGCATAACCAGAAGACAGTACATAAGTACCTAGAATAATACGACGCTTCACCTCATCACCTAAACTCTCACTACGACTCTTAACATTAAGCTCATCAATAGAGCTTACATCAGCACTGCGATGCCCGTAACGCACACCATCAAAACGAGCCAAATTGGACGAAGCTTCTGCTGGAGCAAGAATATAATAAGTAGCAATAGCATACTCTGTATGCGGTAAGGAAACCTCAACAATTTCTGCACCTTGCTGTTTAAGGCATTCTGCTATTTCTAAAATTTTGGTTTTAATTTGTGGGTCTATACCCTCTCCAAAATACTCTTTTGGCAAACCAATTTTGAGACCTTGAACACCTTTATTTAAACTCTGCGTATAAGCAGGTACTGGCTCATCAATACTCGTTGCCTCTCGAGGGTCATGCCCTGCTAAAACTTCAAGTAATACAGCCGCATCCTCAACTGTCTTAGTCATTGGACCAATTTGATCCAGTGATGATGCAAAAGCAACTAAGCCATAACGCGATACACGTCCATACGTAGGTTTAAGACCAACTACACCACAATGCGATGCTGGTTGACGAATAGATCCACCTGTATCTGAACCTAACGAAGCCACTGCCAAATTAGCCGATACACAAGCCGCTGAACCACCTGAAGAACCACCTGGAATATGATCTAAAGCACGTGGATTTTTAGTGACTTGTAAAGCCGAGTTCTCAGTAGCAGAACCCATCGCAAACTCATCTAAATTTGTGCGGCCAAATGGGATTGCTCCTGCTGCAAGCAGTTTCTCAATCACAGTAGCATTGTAAGGAGCTCTATAGCTCTCTAAATATTTAGAAGCGCAAGAACAAGTCTCGCCTAAAGTATTAATGTTATCCTTAATCGCAATAGGAACCCCTCCCAAAGGCAATGATAAATCAGCATTTTTAGCCTGCTCAAGAGCCTTATCTAATTCACAATTTAAGTAACTTCCAATTTCAGCATCTCCACTACTAATTTCTGCATACAACTGAGTAATGCAATCAGCAGGAGTTAAGTCCCCACTAGCAAATTTTTGCTTTAAACTAACTATTGTTTCTTGACCTATCATAGTAAAACAAAATCTATAAACTATAGCCCAAAGTTAGTAAACGCAAAAAACAGCGTATTTCATTCAAAATAGAGAGTGGAGAATTTACCCCTTAATTAAGGCTAGCCTCTTTTTCTTGAATAAAGCTATAAGCGCAAGATAGCGCAGCAACGACAAAAACCATGGAGATGATGGCTATAATCTGACTATTAGCGCATTAAATAATAGCTACATCCTCATTGACAAGAGATTAAGTTCAGATTAATAATTAAACGAATAATTATTATGAAAATAGCACCTCAATATCTAGCTGTAAGCCTCTTTATACTTTTTTTAACTGGTTGTGTTACGCCAACGAAACGCTTATCAACTAATTTAAACTCTAAAGATTTTAATTCTTTAGTTAGTCAATATTTAGATAGACCAACTTTCGTTGAAATCAATGGAACCCCTCCTAATCATGTATTGTTTGTAAAAATGGATCCATATGGAGCAGATAGCAAGTTTATGATTTTCAGTGCAAAAAACAAATCAGAAAGTATTCAAGCAATAGATAAGTTTTTAAAATGGGAAGCCCAGGCGAGAAAAAATAAAGATATACTAGAAAAAGAAATTGCTCGCGTAAAATGTTCTTCTACCGGCATGAAAATTCAATTTTCTTTTTACTCAGGTACTGAGTATAATCATTTTCTCTCTATAGGATACACTTCGTTGTTTGGCATGATGGATCAACCAATGCTTACCTTCGATAGAACCAATGCAATCATATTAAAAAAATTGTTAATTGATCTTGATAATTTCGATACAACACCTGTTGAAAACTTATATAATTAATATCAAATGTTTACGGGACTACTTAATTACATCCAACAGCTATCAATTTCTTTAGTCCGAGCTTGAGTACTAGAACTCAACTACGATTTTTGATAAAATAGCGGCTTCCACTAAATACCTCTACCTTGTAAGAGGTTATATTGCTTGAGATGCTAGGCGTTTAAGGTGAAGCTATAGAAGAGCTACTGCGAACCTTAAACAACAACGCAGATTAAGTAATATAAACTATGCCTTGCAATTATCAAAAAATTAGGCGTCGGCAACGACCTTAGGAACTTTGATTTGTAGATCCTGCTCCGCTGGGGCATTAGCTATAACGGCCTCTGCGCTCAATGACTCCCCTACTACATCCTGACGTAAGCTTGCACTAAGACGTTGTCCGTGGGCGGCTGGCTCTTGGTCAATGGGTAACTCGGTGAGCTTGTCAATGAAGCCTAGGATGTTTTCTAGTTGACCTTGAAAAAGCTCGGTCTGCTCATCGCTCAATTCTAATTGAGCGAGTTGGGCTACGTAACTGACATCTATTTTAGCTTTCATGATGATTGGCTGTTTAATGAATGACTAACTGAAAATTTAGTTATTTTTATAATATGTTTTAAGACGTAGAGCTTGTAGAGCGATAAATCCTGTAGCGTCGTTCTGGTTGTAAGCCTCGTCACTGCTACCTTCCATGGTGGCGATGTTTTCGTCATAGAGTGAATAAGGGGATTTACGTCCTGCAAAATATATTTGCCCTTTGTAGAGTTTAAGCCTTACTTCACCAAATACCCTGTCTTGAGTTTTAGTGATTAAAGTTTGAATAGCTTCGCGCTCTGGAGCAAACCAAAATCCATTATAAATCATTTGTGCGTATCTAGGCACGAGTGAATCTCTAAGGTTCATGGTTTCTCTGTCCATAGTGAGTGTCTCTAAATCACGGTGTGCGGCAGCAATGAGTGTGCCACCTGGTGTTTCATAAACGCCACGTGATTTCATACCTACAAAACGGTTTTCGACGATATCGATACGTCCAATGGCGTGCTTACCACCTAACTCATTGAGCACACGTAAGATTCCATAAGGGCTAAGCAAGGTGTACTCGCCTTGTTTTCCGTAAGAACTCACATCATCAAAACTGTCAATTAAGGCTTCTAATTCTGAATAAATAAGACCTATAACTTTGCCTTCTTCGAAGAGAAATTGCACATATTCAGCGTTGTCTGGGGCTTTTTCAACAGGTTGAGACATGACATAGAGCTCTTCTAATTCTGGGCGAGAAGAGTCAAACCATGGCTCTTCTAAATCACCTGCTTCAAAAGAAATATGTAGTAGGTTTCTGTCCATTGAATAAGATTTATCTCTAGATGCTTTGACTGGGATGCCATGTTTTTCGGCATAATCAAGCATTTCGGCACGACCTGGGAATTCCGCTCTAAATTCCTCATCTCTCCAAGGGGCTATAGTTTTAATCTCTGGAGCTAATGCTGCAGCTGACAATTCGAAACGCACCTGATCATTACCCTTGCCTGTTGCTCCGTGAGCAATAGCATCTGCACCATGCTCAAGAGCTACTTTGACAATGCCCTCACTGATACAAGGTCTCGCAATAGAGGTTCCTAGTAAATAACGGTTTTCATAAATTGCTTCACCTTGGAGCATTGGGTAGATGTAATCGCTGGCAAATGACTCTTTGAGGTCGTCGATAATGCAAATTGAAGCTCCTGTTGCTAGGGCTTTTTCTTCTAGCCCATCTAGCTCCTCGGCTTGCCCTACATCAGCACAGTAGGCTATAACTTCGGCTTGATAACGTTCTTTGAGCCAGTGTAAAATAACTGAAGTATCAAGACCTCCTGAATAAGCAACAACAATTTTCATAAGTAAATGGGTAGTGTGTTAAAAAATTTAATAGCAGTTTTATAAGTGAAACCTGCAGGTTTATCAATGACTATTTAGAGCTATTCAAGGCTCTTTGTTTCATTTGTGTGGCCATAAGTGATAAGGCGTTAGCTCGGCTAGGAGCTAGATGTTCTTTAAGTCCAGTTTTATCGATGAATCCAAAGTCTGCAGTCAATACTTCGTCAGCGCTTAAGCCGCTAAGCACACGAATAAACATAGCAATCATACCTTTGGTAATTAATGAGTCTGAATCGGCTAAATAATAAACTTTGTCACCCTCTGTATAGCTATCAAGCCATACATGTGATTGACAGCCTTTAATGAGGGTTTCATCTGTGCATTGATCTTCTGGTAAAATCTCCATTTTTTTACCTAGACCTATTACGTATTCATAGCGGTCAGTCCAGTCTTCAAAAAAACTGAGTTCCTCGAGTAATTCAGATGTGCGTTCTGCAAAAGTATCCATCATAATTTAGCGACAAACGCCACGTTGAGATTGAGTGTAATAGGTGAGTAGCTCTTGTACTTTTGGATTACTGGTACTTTGAGTTTCTTTGAATTTTTCAAGAGCCACTGAAAAATTGATATCTTTCTTTAAGTACAAAGCTTTATAGGCATTTTTAAGAGCCCTAAGATCTTCCTTACTAAAACCATGGCGAGTTAAGCCTACTTGATTGATGCCTCGTACTTTTGCAGGTCTCCCCTCGGCTAGGACATAGGGAGGCACGTCTTTGATAACTTGAGACATACCGCCAACCATAGCATGAGAGCCTATGCGGCAAAACTGATGAACTCCTACAAATCCCGCGATAATGGCGTTACTGTAAATTTCTACATGACCGGCTATGCCACTATGACTTGATATAATAATATTGTCATGCAGGATGCAATCGTGACCAATATGAACGCTGGCTAAAATGAGGTTGCCATTACCTACTATGGTAAACTCATTAGCTTCGGTACTGCGATGCACGGAAACATGCTCACGAAAGGTATTGTTGTCTCCAATTTTAAGCCCTGTTGGCTCAACAGTGTATTTTAAATCTTGGGTACGCTCACCAATGGTGGTGAAGGAGTAGAAGAGATTGTTTTTACCAATTTCAATAATAGCTTCGTCCTCAGAGCCAATCACTACATGGGATTTTAATTCACTACCTTCCCCAATAGTAACTCCTCTACCTATAATACAGTAAGGACCTATTGTGACATTTTTTGCAATAATTGCTTCTGGCGAAATAATTGCAGTTGAATGGATACTCATGCAGCTGAATATAAATAGAAAGTCAACAAGGTAAAGCTAAATCTAAGCTATCTACAAAGGTTGTTAAAAAGACTCTTTAAAATACGGATTACTTGCTGTTTCTTGAGCAATAGTACTTGATGGCCCATGCCCTGGGTAAGTTACTGTCTCACTGGGTAAAATTAAAATATGCTCACTAATTTTAGAAGTCAATTGCTCATGGCTACCTCCAGGTAAATCTGTGCGCCCAATACTACCAGTAAACAATGTGTCTCCACAAAATATCCTATCCTGTGCTTGCTGGTAAAATGTAATATGATCTGTAGCATGCCCTGGCACCCAAGCGACAGCAAAGCTCCATTCGTTAGTAAGGGTTACCACTTCTTTATCAGTTACTAATTGATCCACCTTAAAGGCTTTAATATTAAATGGTAGCCCATAAGCCTCTAGAGTGAGTTGCTTGCTATAATCTTGATAGCTGATAATCTCAGCTCCAGCTTCCTGTAATTTTGCAGCATCACCTACATGATCATAATGTTGGTGGGTGATTAGTAAAAATTTAGCTTTCAAACCCTGTTTTTTGAGGTGATCAGCGATACCCTCTGGCGCATCAATAACTAATACTTCAGATGAATTTTGCTCTGAATGCAAAATGTAACCATGGGTCTCTACAGGACCTCCTGTATAAATATCTAATTTACTCATAATTTTACTGACTGATATGATTAATAGCTTGTTTGATATCTTCTATAGATACGGCATCACTGAGTACAGGCTTACCTAGTGCTTCTAGTAATACAAACTGAATTTTACCTGCTTTAAATTTCTTATCATACGCTAGCTTTTCCAACATGAGAGCTTTAGATACCTCATTGTTGAGTCTATCTGGCAATACCGTATCTAATTTGAAATGAGTGAGGACACTTAACACCTTATCGGCTTGCGATTGCGCTAGCCCAGATTTTTGTACTGATAACCATAGTGCAGCTTTAATCCCTATAGCGATTGCCTCTCCGTGTAATAGCTCACCATAAGGTAGACTAGCTTCAATTGCATGACCTATAGTGTGTCCAAAGTTAAGAAACGCACGTTGACCACTAGTCTCTTTTTCATCGGCTTCGACAATGCGGGCTTTGATCTTTATATTATTAGTTAGAATATCTACGCTTACATCCTTAGATTCAGGTTTGAGACTTAATAATATATCTAGCATACCTTCATCAGCAATAGCTGCATGCTTAACAACCTCAGCAAAGCCTTCTAAATACTCACGACTTTCTAATGTTTGCAATAAATCTGGATCAATTAACACTAATTTTGGGTGATGAAAGGCACCAATAAGATTCTTGCCTTCTGGAGTATTGATTCCTGTTTTTCCACCTACTGAGCTATCAACTTGAGATACAATAGTTGTAGGAATTTGCACAAAAGGTATGCCTCGATAAAAAATAGCAGCTAAAAAACCAGCTAAGTCTCCTACGACACCACCACCAAGAGCGATGACTAATGAGCTTCTATCGTATCCTGCCTTAATTAATTCACTAGAGAGCACTGCTAGCTGACTGTAGCTTTTTGATGCCTCCCCAGCTGGAACTGTGAACAGCTGAGATTTGAGCCCAACTTGATTTAAACTATCTGATAATGCTTGTGCATGAAATGCAGATACAGTCTCATCTGAAATAATAGCAATTTTAGCCTCACAGTTGCCATCATATAGAGATTGAATATGAATACCTGCTTGATGAATCAGGCCATGAGCTAATTTAACTTCGTACGAAGGAACTACATCTATGGAAACTTGCTTCATCATGCTTAATAGCTAAACACTTAATTTGTGAAAATAAAAACTTAATTTGTGTAAAATTAAGTGGTGGCTCGGGACGGAATCGAACCGACGACACAAGGATTTTCAATCCTCTGCTCTACCAACTGAGCTACCAAGCCATAAAAATTTTATGTAGTAATGATTAAGAGACTTGAGACCCCGTAAAAATTACGTGCAGTTCTTTTAATTGATTTTCAAAAGATATCAAGCTCAAAGAAGAAAAAAAAATAACTTACTTAAGTCTTTGATTTTACATCACCATTAATAAACCATTTATAATGAGCTCCGTATTTACGCCCCCTATTATAAGTGACTTCTTCTTTTTTATTTCCATTTTTATAAAACCTCTTATAAAAACCATGTTTAATACCTAACACATAATTAGCTTGAATATTTATTTGACCAGTATCGTACCAGAATGTTTGGGTTCCATGTAGCTTACCATTACTGTAATAAGCTTGAGATTTTTTTGAGCCATCTTTGTAATACTCAAGCTTATGCCCATGCATTCTACCCTCTTTGTTATAACTGACAGTTCTGGCTAACTGACCATTTTCATACCAAAATTTAGACTCTCCAAATTTCTTGCCATTAACAGTGTAGGTTTGTGATTTTTTGTTTTTATTTGAGTAGTAAGTGGTCGCCCAACCTGTATCTCCTTGAGACCAAGCCAGCTGGATAACTAATAATAGAATAAATATTATTAGTTTACACATAGTTTATTTATCATCTAGTTTGAAGATATTAAACTTTCATAATATCTTGTTCTTTCTTAGCTAGCTTTTCATCGACTTGCTTCACGTAACTATCCGTGAGATCTTGTACTTGTTTTTCAAAATCTTTTTGACCATCTTCAGTTAAAACGTTATCTGCTTTGAGCGTTTTGGCGGCATCCATGCCGTCTTTTCTGATGGCGCGAACTCTGATTTTTGCCTCTTCTGCATACTGTTTGGCAAATTTAACCATTTCTAGACGGCGCTCTTCTGAAGGCTCAGGGATAGGCAGACGTAATATTTTTCCATCACTAACAGGGTTAAGACCTAGCTTGCCCTCACGAATAGCTTTATCAATATCGCCAATAACACTAGGATCAAAAGGTTGAACTATAAGCATTCTTGGTTCAGGAGTGCTAATCACAGCTAAGCCATTAAGCTTCATTACTGACCCATAGCTTGTTACATGTACGTCTAAGTTTTCAATAAGAGAGGGTGATGCTTTTCCTGTTCTAAGAGAAGTGAATTCTTGACCTAAATGCTCAAGAGCCTTTTCCATATCGACCTTAAGTTGGTTTAAAATACTTTGTGATTCCATGGGGTTATTCAAACAAGTTCAACTTATCTCGTCAAGAGCAGATTGACATAGCACCTAAAGAATTAGCTATACTTTTAATGCTCTAAATCTTCCTTTTCAGATAACGTTTGATTACTCTGCCTAGCTTTTTCTGCTTGTTTAGATTTAATAACGACTTTTCTTTTTTTGGTGCTTTCTAAATTTTTAGTAGTTTCAGCAGTTTCAGCAGTTTTGAGCTCAGACTCAGATACTGTCGATTTTCTAGACTCAGCACAAACTTTAATTTTATTTGAAACCACTTGATACAGCTGCTTGTAATTTACTTGCTTGCTCAACTCAGCAATCACTTTTTTCAAGCCCCATTGAGCTACAGGTATTAAAATAGCCCATAACGGAGATACTCCCTTAAGAGAATTATTATTTTTCTTTTTCTTAGATTTTACACCAAAAATAATGACCAACCCGATAGTTAAACCGCCTAGTAAAGCTGCAGCTGGCAGCTTATTTTTATACTTTTTGATGAATTCTGGGGTGTTTTTCTCTTGTTCGAGTTTAAGACCTTGAATTTCAGCCGCTAAAGCTTGTTTTCTTTGAGTTATTTTTGACACAATTTTTTAGTTTCAGTGAAAAGAGGTTTTTTCTGAGCTGATTTAGCATTAGACAAAAAGATCAGCATTAATAACAAGTGCCATAGTAATACTAGAAGCAAAGCAATAGGCTCAACACCAAAACTCATCCATACCTCACCTTCGTATGCTCTTAAAGCTTCAAAAAGATAGCTTTTTAATATTGATAAGATAACGCTAACAGCAAAACCATAGATGATAATAGCCATTATCAAAGCTAATATAATATTAATGATTTTGGTCTTAACAGCTTCTCCTGCTTCTTGAACCTCTATCGTAAAAATTTCTAAGCATTTTTGATAATACTCTTTTTTAGATGTAATCCACCGATTGATCATAACTTGAACATAACTAAAGCTTAGAGATTTGCAAGCACTTCATCTTTGAATTTATCAATTTTAGTTTCAATAAAACTTTTAATAGATAACTCTTTATTTATCAGTAGTGGTTTCAAATCCAAAGCCCATGTCACCGCTTGCATCACGTCTAAGCTATGTGGATTATAATAGGTTGCGTTAGCTCTCCTTCTACCTAAAGTTGCTAAATCATAACGCTTTCCCGACTGAATTTGTGATTCAAATACTAACATTAATTGCTTCGCTAACTCTGGATAAGCACTCACATCTAATGCTATCTTCTCATCATCACTGAGCCAATCTAAGTCACGCCAACCTTCGCAACCATAGATATATTTAGGTTGCTTCTTATCTGGTAAATTTCTTAGAGCCTCTAAACTAGCTTTGAATACAGCAATATGTGTGGGATGCTTATCCGCAGGTTGGTGCAAGTAAACTACTTGAGGTTGTGTCAGTTCTAATAACTGTGTGAGCTCACAAACTAGTTTATTAAACGATTTTTCTGAATTAACATTTTTAATTTCAGAGCTAGAGTAGCCTAATTGAACTTGATAAGCGTAATCTCCTAATTGGGCGGCTTGTCTTTGCTCTTTAGCACGTAAACTCCCTAGCTTTTGAGGTGTTAAATTTGCAAATTCACCACCTAGAGCGCTCCCCACTCCATTAGTTACTGTAATGCCTGCAAACCATTTATCTGATTCTTTATAGCAACTTGCAATACCGTGATAAGCCATAAACTCTAAATCATCTTGATGCGCTCCAATGGCCAAATGAGTCGCTGATTCAGCAGCTAACTCTATACTCGTAAAACTATTGTTAACCCAACAATCAGCTTCTTGTTTATGGTATTTCATAATTTAAGACATAACTAAAAACCATAAATAAAGTCAGATTATTAAGGGCTTTATTTGCAGTAGTTGCCTATTCTGTATTTTTGAAGCCGTAGTATTCCTTGCCTAAATCTATTTTACTATCTCCTCGTTTGACTCTCCAGCGATTCGTATCTCGTAATGAATAGATGCACCCACAATATTCTTGTTTGTAAAACTCTTGTTCCTTGGCTAGCTCGTACATGCGACTTGACCCACCTTGCTTGCGCCAATTATAAGTCCAATAAGTCACATCATTATATTTAGCAGCAGCAGTTACCCCGCTACCGTTTATTTGCTCCATATTTTTCCAACGAGAAATGCCTAGCGTGCTACTGATTACTTTATAACCATTTTCTTGCGCATAAAGAGCTGTCCTCTCAAAACGCATATCAAAACAGGCTGTACAACGAGCACCTCGTTCTGGCTCCCATTCCATGCCTTTGACTCTGGCAAACCAATTATCCTTATCATAATCAGCATCGATAAATTTAATACCTAACTCATCACAATAGCGGATGTTTTCTTGTTTTCGGATTTCATACTCATTGAGAGGATGAATATTAGGGTTATAGAAAAACACATCATACTCAATACCTTCTTCATGCAATTTTTCCATAATACCTCCTGAGCAAGGTGCACAACAAGAATGCAAGAGCAACTTAGTGCCCTTAACTGGTAATTCAAATGGTTCTTCGTATGATTTTTTAGCCATTATTTGACAACAAATTTCGCACTAAAAAACCAAAAAATCAATGGTAAAGAATCATTACTTAAAGAAAATGGCTAATTCAACTTGCTAATGCAACACTTAGCATAGGTTGCGATGATGTCTGATTGTTTAGATTTAAATCTTGACTAATAAAGTTATAAAATTGTTATATCTTATTAATATGCGTCATACCACAGTATTCATTTCTCTTTGCATGTCTTTTGGTTTTACCTCTTTCGCTTCTATAGAGCGAGGGCAAGAGCTATACTCTCAAGTTTGCTTTTACTGTCATGGCAATGAATTAGAAGGAGGCAAAGGTCCCTCTCTAAAAGACGAATACTGGTCTCACGGCTCATCTCCCAAAAGTATTTTAACTATCCTAAACAAGGGTGTTCCAGGTACAGAGATGATAGGTTATCAAGGCGTTTTTCCTCAAAGCGATATCAAGGCATTACAAACCTTCATATTATCCAAACAAAAAGGAGTTCGAGAATTACTCCGCGAAGAATACAAAAATCAACATTTTACGGGATTAGAGCTTACTCATAAAATTTTTGAGGGCACAGAGTCTAGCAACCAAAAAATAATTCCAGAAAATACCTTTTGGGTTGATAATCGTTTTGCAGGTAGTATTCGTTTTCAAGGAGTTTTCTATGCCTGGGAAGATGGCCTATATGATTTTAACATAAATGGAGAAGGTCGCACACTTGTTTATATTCAAGATGAGTTAATTACTCGTATTGGCAAGGATATTCATCAAGAAAGACAACTAATTAAATCGATTCAACTTACTAAAGGAGCATATAAATTTGAAATTCTCCATGAAAGTAAAAGAAAGTTTGGACACCGCATTGCAGGTAATTATGGAAAAACAAATGGAGAACGCATCCAGTTTCACGGACGTTCACTGCAAGGAAACGTTCCTAAGCTTATCAAATCAAATCAAATTGAAGCAAAAGTAGTAAGAAAATGGATACGTAATATTGCCCCACGCTCGCTACTCTGCCTGCTTCCTAATAATGTGATCGTTGCCTATAACCCACAAGATCGAAAAATTGAGAAAGCCTGGCATTCCGCTTTAATTAATCAGACTCCATCTCTTCCTGATCGCAGTGCTGCCCCTTCTAAAATTCAAGGTACAGAAATCAAAAGTTTTACTCAGTTACCTGAAATCTCATCAAAAAATAATTACTTAGGTTACCAAGTAAAGGGTGCGTCAGTTATCATAAACACAAGTATTAACGGACAAAAAAGAAAGATTGTAATTACTCCAGACAAAGCCAACTCTTTTAAAATCTCTGAACAACCATAATTATTTAAACTCACACTACACGACAAAAAAATTAATGATACCATAAGGTATTTTGCTCTTAGGCAAGGCGTGACCGCCAACTGGTATATGCATACCAGTTAAGGGAACAACACAACATAAGGGCAAAAGAGCTATGGCTTCTTTTATTTTATTAAAGTAACGCAGTTGCTCTAATCTTACTAAAACTTTCATTTTCTTATTTATCACCATTCTTTTAATTAACTTCAATTTACCTATGACCCTTGAAATCTACTTCCTATCGTTGATTTTTTGTTGTGTAGTGTGATTTAAACTTAATAATACATCTTCTACTATGAAAACATTTCTTATTTTAATCCTTTTCGTAATTTATACCCCTCTCATGGCGCAAGGAACACCCCAAGGTTACAGCCTAGAAACCGTTGATTTACCTAAAGGTGCGGTAACCGTACTTGGTCTTTGCCATAAACCAGATGGCACTCTTGCTATTGCCACATGGGAAGGCGAAGTTTGGGAATACAAAAATAGTACTTGGAGTTTATTTGCGCAAGACCTCATGGAGCCTAACGGCATTTATTATGATAAAGAAGAAGATGCGTATTATGTCGCTCAAAAACCTGAATTAACTCGTCTAATAGATAATAATAAAGACGGCATCTGTGATAGTTATGAGTGTGTGACTGATGCTTTTGGAATATCAGGAGAGTACCATGAATACCATTATGGTCCAGTAGCAGACTCACAAGGGCGTCTCTACGCCACTCTTAACTTAGCCGCCGCAGGCAATCAAAACTTCTACTTGGATGACAACAAAGGCCCTGGAAAAGGTGGTGATATGCGTTATTCTGGTGCTTATCGTGGCTGGATATACCGGTCAGACAGAGATGGTCATTTTCAACCCATAGCGTCAGGCTTGCGCTCTCCCGCTGGCTTAGGAGTTAGCCCTGATGATGAAGTTTTTGTAACTGATAACCAAGGTGATTGGGTTGCTGACTCTTGCATGTATCATATAGAAGAAGGCAAGTTTTACCTACACCCTGTTTCACTTCTTGCTAAACCCGAATACACCAAAGAAAAGCTCAAAGCTATGACCGCCGCAGATTTTGCTAAAATTAAGACAGATCCAGCAATTTGGTTCCCTAGAGAAGTAATCTCTAATTCTCCAGGAAGTCCTGTTTGGGACACTACAGGAGGTAAGTTTGGACCATTTTCAGGTCAGATTTTTATTACAGATCAAACTCAGTCAAACTATTTTCGTTGTGGAACTGAAAAAATTAATGGTGTGATGCAAGGTTGGTGTGTTGACTTTATTCGAGGCACAAAATCTGGAGGCGTCAAACTTTCTTGGGCGCCAGACGGCACACTTTGGTCAGCTCAAGTTGGGCGAGGTTGGAGAAGTCGAGGCGGCGAGCGTACAGCTCTGCAATATGCCAAATGGGATGGTATAACCATGCCATTCGAAATATATGAAGTGAATTTAACTAATACGGGTTTTAAAGTATCTTTTACAGAACCAATAAAAGAACAATATCTTCCAAAAATTACGAGCTGGCACTATAATTATTGGAGCACTTATGGATCTAACAAAGTACATGAAAAAGAACTCCCCGTAACTCAGCTCAAAATCTCTGCAGACAAAAAAAGCGTCACATTCAACGTACCTTTAGAAGAAGGCAAAGTCTACGCACTCGATTTTTCAAATTTACAAAATAATGATAATGAGCTTCTTGGCAGTAATACAGCCTACTATACGGTAAATAAGACTAAAACACCTACAAATTCAGCTATCAATCTTTTAGATTCATATGGCTTTAATATGAGTAACCGCTGGCAAATTAAAGATGGAGTTTTAAGCCCATCTGAAAAACCAGGAGGGATTCTATATACTAAGGAATCTTATACAAATTTTAGTCTCACACTAGATTATAAAACTTCAGAAAAGTGCAATAGTGGAATCTTTTTTCGTACAGACCCCAAAAACCCTGTGCAAGGTGGATTTGAAATCCAAATCTCTTCACCAGGTATATACCATGGAAAGCATATCGTAGGCTCTCTTTACGATGCAAAAGAACCCATAGCTCAAGCTTCTAAAAAAGACGGAGAATGGAATACTTTTAATCTAACTTGTGTCGACTCTCAAATTATTGCCACCATTAACGGAATCACTGTTCAAAAAGCAGATTTAAATGACTGGACAACACCCAACCAAAACCCTGATGGCTCAAAAAACAAATTCAATACCGCTCTAAAAAACTTGCCTCACACGGGACACATTGGGCTTCAATATCATGGACAACCGATATTTTATAGAAATATAACTATCAAAGAACTCCCTTAAAAAAATGGGCTGTACACATAATGTGTGTACAGCCCATTTTAAAAAGTTTAGTAGTTGTAAAGACTATATTTTAACCTTTTAAGGCATTCATTAAATATTCGCTAGCTACAAAATTTTCAATCAGAATCTCCTGCTGTCCATCACGATTCATGCGCACTTGAGAGATATTGAAGTTAGGTGTTTTATGTGGAGCAAAAAGAATGTCATCATGAGTTGAGTTTTCATGCTTTTTGAACATATCAGGGAGGATATCTCCACCAAGATGATCATCACGACCTGTAGCTAAGTGGCAGGTGCCTAGCACTTTCTCATCTTGAATATCTGCTCCAGATACAGGTAATACTTGAGTACCAAAACCTAATTCACCAAGTGTTCCAGTCATTGGATCGTCAGCTAGGCGCTCATTGTGCTCATCAATAGTAGCTTGATTGCCTTCAATGAGAGTCGACTTAATAATGCAACGGTTAACGACCTCTAGCTCGCCTAGGGTTCCATCCTCATATTTAAGTGGAAATTGCCCATTAGCATCTGTAGGCACAAAATAGACTTCACCACCTGGCAAGTTAGCTACATCAGGAGCTGTACCTTGGCAAAGGCCGTGGGATTTTTGTGCTTCTTGTTGGCCTAACTCTAAAGTAGCTGTCAACACACGTCCGTCTTCGAGACCAAAATCAATTTCAATAGAGTCTGCCTTGGTCATCGCTAGACGTAAATTTTCTGCATCTCGTGACACAAGGTCGTAGTCTACAGCTAATCCAGAATTGAGTATTATGTCGTTGAGTCCATGTAGCGTAGCCCCTCTAAATCCAAACTCTTTACACTTGGCTGTGAGTGGAGCTGTTGCGGAATAGGTGGATAGGCATAGAATTAGGTCGTACTTGGCGTAGATATCATTATCTAGAGATAGTTGATTACCATTTGTATCCCATACTTCGTCAGCTAAATCTAAGTTTGAGCCATGTGTTGTCTTATAGGCGTAAAATTCACCACCAGTAAGCTCCATAGCATCAAGCCCTCCGTTTTGCAGCCCCTTATAAAAAACTTCATAGCCTTTTTTTTGCACCTCAAAACCAGGTTGATTGAGGAATTCAAAATTCTTCATTAATTCTTGTGGCTCATCAAAATCAGTAAGTAAACATACTCGACATCCCTGAATAGGGTCAAAAATAACGCTTAATAACTTAACTAAATCAAAAGGTGGAAATTCACGCTTTTCAGGGTTAGCAATAATTTCTGAATTTAAATAATCTTGCTCTACTAACATGTTCATAATCTGTGTGTATTTGATTGGAATGATTTTTTTTGATTGAATTTAAGCCACCTAAAAGACCAACAAAAAAACTGATTTATACTACTGCTTAAAGCTTATTAAAACAAGCTTTAAAGCTACTTAAATAAGTCGAATTAATTTAAACAAATCCGATTTTTGGTAGCGTTTTTTAATGCTATCACAAATTAAAATCTTCTCCAAAATAGTACTGCTTAGCTATCTCGTTTTGAGCGACTTCTTGTGCAGTACCATCAAGCATAACCTCTCCATTAAAGAGTAAATAGGCTCTATCAACGAGTTTCAAAGTTTCTCTCGCATTATGATCTGTGATAAGGATTGATAAACCGTCTTCGTCTCTAAGCTCTTTGACTAATTCGTTAATTTCCCCAACAGCAATGGGGTCAACTCCACTAAATGGCTCATCTAACATGAGTAATTTAGGATTAGTGCATAAACAACGAGCAATACACAAACGCCTCTTTTCGCCACCAGATAAAGAGATAGATTTAGATTTAGCTAAATGGTCTAATTTAAATCGCTCAAGCAATGATTGACAGCGTAGTTTTTGATCATGCCTGGTAAGCTCACCATGTGCTTCTAAAATGGCTTTTAGATTATCTCGCACACTCAGGCCTCTGAGAATTGATTGTTCTTGTGGCAAGTACCCTAAGCCTAATTTTGCACGTTTATGGATAGGTAATTTTGTTACATCTTCACCCATAAGATGGACCGAACCTTGCTCAGGATTCACCAAACCTGCTATCATATAAAATGACGTTGTTTTACCTGCTCCATTAGGCCCTAACAACCCTACAATTTCTCTTTCTTTTACCTCTAGAGATACTGATCCCACGACCATTCTTCCTCCATAAGTTTTTTGCAAGTTTTTAACTGTGAGTAATTTCATACTAAATTTTATTAATTACTAAGTTGATCTAAGTCTAATATTTCGGTCTTCCAACGCCCTTTGGAAGTGATGAGTGACCCTGCTCTATCAATTTGGTAGTAGAGACTTTCTTCTCCTGCTTGTAGCTTTGTCCCCGCTTGAATCAAACTAGGATAACCCCCTTTGACTTTAATAATTTCATCTTCACCAAAAATTTCAATAATATCACCTTTTGATATAATTTTTTTTGTTTCCCCACCTTGTTCAACAAGTGTTATTAAAACTGCATTACCCTGTGCTCTTGCGTATTCGAGCCCAGATTGATTTTTATTAACTTTGCCTTGGATTGAGCGCTCTGGCGTTTGAGATTTTTCTTGAGTTAGTTTAATCTGTAAATCGCCTTGGCAGGTTAAATTGTATTCAGGATGCTTTAACTTCACAGGTCCATAGTAAATAACATACCCAGATTGTTGATCAAAGAAAATCCCATTGTCATTTTCGATAATCATGGTCTCTTTTTCTTCTGCTTTTTCAGGTATTGAACTATCTGCAACTGATGACACTTGATCAAATTCTTGTTTAGTAAAAACTTGTAAGCTTTTACTTTTTTGAGCATTAAAATCTATATTTAAACTCTGCCCCTCTAGCAAAAACTCATCATAACGGTTCGGGAGAAAATCTCTTTTTGCTTCAATTTTCTCTGTCATCGTTTTTGCTACAGGTGGCAGATTGTTGCTTGCATGATAAGGAGTGTTAGCTTTACTTGATTTCTCTTTAGGTAAAACATACTCTTCTTCATTGGTATTTTTATTGTAATAATAAGACTTACTCTTACCTAAGAATACTCCACGCTCTAATTTTAGATTTATCACTGCGCCTTGAGAAAAGGACTCAAATTGCTGCCCAGAGAACCAGCAACCCTGATTACTAAATAGCCAATCTTGCCCCTCTTGCATATAAGCCTGAGGCATTTTAATCTGCTTTAGGTTTGAATACCTGCGACTGTTAAGAAAATTAATTTCAACCTGCTCTCCTTGCAACCATTGTGGTTTATAAGGCTGAATAGACTTAAATCTTACCTTAAGCTCATCTTGCTGAATTTCATCTTGAGACAAATAAGTGACACCTTTTAATAAGGTGCTTTCGTTAAAAAATGACTCCAAAGTTACCCCGTTTGAGCCCTGTGCTTGAGCTAGAGAAAAAGCACAGGAAATGCAAAAAGTAAGGAGTATTAATTGACGCATATTTTAATTTTACTAACTATGCGCTACTTGAGCAATAGCTAATAATTTTTTAAGCACAGCTGGCATATCAGCTAAAGGAATTTGATTAGGTCCATCTGAAAGCGCTTTAAGTGGATTAGGATGAGTTTCCATAAACACACCATCTACACCTGCCGCAACAGCACAACTAGCCAATACTGGAGCAAGCTCACCATCACCTCCAGTCGTTCCTCCTAGACCACCTGGGCGTTGCACTGAATGCGTAGCATCAAAGATCACTTTAATACCTTCTTTGCGCATCCAATAAAGTGATCGCATATCTGCTACCAAATTATTGTAACCAAATGTTGTTCCACGCTCAGTAATGTAGCTCTGCTCACAACCAAATGCTTGCAATTTTTCTACAATGTTTTGTACGTCCCAAGGTGCTAAAAATTGGCCTTTTTTAACATTAACAATTCGTCCTGTTTTACAAGCTGCCTCTAATAAATCTGTTTGACGACAAAGAAATGCTGGTATCTGTAGTATATCTACATTTTCAGCTGCAATTTCAGCCTCTTTAGCTGTGTGCACATCGGTTGTTACTTTAACTCCTAGATTTTTACCTATATCACCTAATATTTTCGTACCTTCTTTAACTCCTAACCCTCTAAATGAATCAACTGAAGTTCGGTTTGCTTTGTCATAAGATGCTTTGAAAATAAGTTCAAAATCTAGCTCATCTGCCATGGCTTTTACTGCGTTAGCAACCTCCCAACCAAGCTCTTCTTTTTCTAAAGCGCAAGGACCTAAAACAAAAAATGGTTTACTTATACTCATTGATCAAAACTTATCCAAGCCCCCTTCAAATAGCAAGACAATATACCCAGTCTAAGCATTAGACTACAGAAATAGGCGCAATTAGACGATAGCTCTTTTTACTTAAAGAGTTGATATAATATGAGATTGGAATAATTCCTCTTGTTCTTGGCTACTTTTTTCAATAAATGGCACTTCAAAATTGCGTTCGATAGTATCCAAATCTAATGAATTATCAATGATGGCATTTAGCCTTTCTACAAGTGAAAGTGCTGATTCTTCTATACTATATTGACCGTTGTACAAATAATCAGGGTCTACGTAGGAGGCGTAATTACTTGAATAAGTATTGGCACCAGAAAGCAACGCATTAAATTTATTGTCTGCTGTATAAATTTGATAATCATAAATACTAATAGGCTGGAAAAATGCAGATACCTGAGTTAAGTATCTATTAGTTTCTATAGTCCCTATATTGCCGACATCACCTTTTAAAATAATAAGTGAATTATTGTCTGTAGTAAGCTCAAAATCATCACTTGCGAGTTGGTTAAATACAGTTGCGGTATTGTTGAGAGCATTGAGCTCTAAGCTATTAGCTCTACCCTCATCATTGCCAATGACATTAAGTGTAATAGTATTATTTTGAGATATAAGCTCTTGGACCTTGATGAAGTCTCCTTGTAAATCAACAGCTTTTTCAACATACAAATTATTCACATTGATTTGAGAGCCTTGCACCAACCCTTTAATAATGACTTTTTCAGGAGTTAATGCTTCATAAGGTTCAGTATTAATCACCACTGATATGCCTCCTCCAATCGTATTAATATTGGCGTCACCTGCAGTCGTTTCAATTTTTAATTCATGCGGTGTACCGACTAAATTGATGTCTATATTACCAGCATTTGATACCTCTAATGATCCTGAATCTGCAATAATATTATTGATATCAAGCAGATTAGCTGATTGGCTATTTAACTTAATTCCTTTAGGCGCTGTTACATTAAAGACACCTTGTTGAGCAGCTAAAGAAAGATCTATACTCGCCCCTTCTTCATCCTCACTTTGAGCATTAAGTCTAACTGTATTGCTCATTGAAGTTGTGATTTGCGCTTCGTTATAGCTCAATGTATGATCTACAGGGTTTGTATTACGAGTCATAATAGTCTGAGCATTAATATCTATATTTCCATTATTAGTGGTAATAGAGTTAAAGCTTACAGAACCAGCTGAAATAATGATTACATCACCTTGATTGGAACTAATCTCCTCAGCAAACAACTCATCTTCTCCATCAATATAAACACCCGCCTGAGCCTGGGCTACTAATACAGTTTCATCATTTAATTCAATTTTCCCATAAGTTGAAGCATCACCAATAGTCCCATTGTGCGAAGTCAGCTCTATACGATTAGCTCCAATATTTATAGAATCACTTGCGCCTTCGTAGTCGAAAATATCACGATCCAGAATTGATCCGTGAGCATCAATTGCTACCGTACCATTTCTTGAAAAAATATCACGAATCCAGAGATCTTGCTCTACCTCTTGATTCTGAATCAGTATAGAGCCATCTGCACGAGCAGATAGACCTACCTTATCGGTATTTGTAATAGATGTATTATTCGTTTGAACCTTAAGGTACTCACCAGTAGCTGTAGTTTCTCCACCAATGTAACCGTCTGCAGATTCTAAAACTAAAATATCACCATATAAAACATGACTATCAGACTGGTTTATAGCTGCGATAATATTCTTAGTAGATTTCAAAATAACATCCCCTGCAGAGGCTATTTGTTTTATAGTAATATTTTGCTCACTTCCGAGATATACATGTTCAGCGGCATCATCTACATTTGCTGTAGTATTAATAGAAACTTCCCCTAAAGCATCAATATCAAAGTCTTCACGCTGAAGTACTGATAACTTAGCATTATCTCCATCCTGACCATTATCAATAATGATGTCATTACGCTCAGCTGAGAGTAGCGCCAGCTTAGCTAACTCTGATGCCTGCTTGATAGCCACATCGTTGCCTGCTTCATCTTGCACTATCGTTTGTTTATGCAATTCATTGATAGTGGTATTTCCTGCATTATCAGTCTGAACTAGCACAATTTCAGCCTCTTTAACTCCAACGTAATCAGCGTTAATGGTAACATTGCCACCAGCAAAAATGTTAGCCTCTTCCACCTCTAGAACCGTGTCTGTTGTTTCTTTATAGGCGAAATTCAACGCCGCGCTACTTAGCTCATCTTTGCTCCAAGTCATCTTATCTTCAATATCCTGCTTAAGAGCATTGTCTTCATAGCTATAATTTTCTACATAAACAGCTGCAGTTCTATTATCACCTAATAACTCTGCACCATCTATATAATACTGTGTTTTTAAAGTTATTAAATCTTCTCTCCCTTGACTGTCATTGGCATAAAATACTTCTTCCGTGTCAGATAACTCATAGACATAATTCTCATCATAAGTAGCAAAGCTGTGTTGCACCGATACATTATCTTCTAAATTCCAATAGAAGTGATAAGCCTCGGTTTGATCATTATCAACTCCTACAAAATTAAAGTCATATGCATCACCTCTCAGCGAATAACCTGTCTCATACTCAGTTTGCTTTGATTCAATATAATTATCTATGAGCTCCTGATCCTGACCAGTAAAGAAGGCTTGCTCATCACTGGTTAATGTATATTGGTAATTCTGATCTAAAGCTGCAGCATAAACAGTCTCCTCCTGTCTACGTAGCTCCCAATGTTCTTGATACTGACTTTCTTTACTTTCTTGAATTTGTTTGTATTGACTATCTATACGTGCCTGAGCTTGAGCTGTGCCTTTTTCAATGCCAAGTTCATCCCAAAGAGCTAAGAGCTCCGCAATAGTGTCTTCATCTGCTTCTTCTATATCTTGAGCATCTATGAGACCTCCATCACGCACTGTAATTTCAACATTTCCATTAGCTTTGATTTTTTCTACAGCTAAATCTCCAGCTGTTTCTACTAGTTTAATATCTCCACTGTTAGACAAAGCTCTAATAACCCCACCATTTTCTGCATCGGTATCTATATAAATATTTTCTCCTTCAAATAATTCGCCAGATTTTGATTCTAAATGAATATTGAGAGCTATTAATTGATTGGCTTCTGTATGACCTTTTATGCGCAAGTCACCCTCCGCAATGAGAGCTAGCTCTGAATTAGCTCCATTAGCTAGAGAGTCAAACTCTAAGGCGCCATTCTCAGATTTTACAAAAAGATTCTCTGTAGCACTTATATTCAATAGCTGATGATCATTATTATCTTGATAAATATTCAGGAAATCTGCCTGGGTACCAATACTACCATTACCTGTAGTAATCGTTATATCGTCAGAGTGAATAGTACTATTTTCACGTTGAGTAATACTACCTGTCGCACTGTTGATGACAGTATCACCCTCAACATTACTAATATTACCAATACTGATAGCCCCACCACTATCAATAGAAACGTTACCCCTATCATAACCAGTGAAGTTAATATTGACGTCGTTACTAGCACGCACTGCTGCCTCGGTGTGATTATACTCAAGAATAGCCTGCCCTGCGGACAGTTTTTGGTAAGTCTGCACATCAGTTTTATAACTTGTATCCGAATATTTGTGATGTGACCTGTAATGTACGACTTCAACGTGAGTGATGGCACCATAACTTCCATAATTCGTATAACCGGTAGAAATAACGTTCGTGAGATCGACCCCACTAATATAGTTTTTCAATTCAGAATAATTATTTTCGGGCGTACTAACGAAATTACTATTACTTACATCTGTTTGATTTTGTCCATATAGAGCCCCACTCGGATACTCAAAGGTATAAGGGTTAACTAAAACTGTACCATCCCCATATACTTCCCATTGAGTAATTTTAGTGCTATAGAGATAATTATTATATTGATTAAGGGTCGTTCCATTACCAACGGCCACATCAATATTACCTTGGGCATTGTAAGTGATCACTCCAAACTCGGTGTCTGTTGAATCTGGTATATCATTATAGATATTTGCATCTACAGAAAGAACGGGCTGAAAGTCGTAAGCCACTGATACCGTTCTTACAGGATCTCCACCAAATGACTCAGGCACAGTAATAGTCACAGTTGTTTCATCTAAAAACCTGTCAAGGTCTTCTGAGTCTAGATTAAGACGCTGGTAAGTATACACAAGATTTTCACGCGGCGTAAAGATATCAGACCTAGTGTCTTGAGTCTTAACCGTAGATTCATCTGCCAAAAACACAAATTCTCCATCGGATCCTGTCTTAGAGTAAACATCTTTCACGAGCTGAATTTCTCCGCCCTCATTAAGCTCGCGATAATATTCAGTTTTCTTGAATTGAGGCGTGTTATAGTAAGCTGAATCATCATTACTAATATCTCCATCATTGAGTATCGCTTGCGTTTCAACTGCACTTACCAATGTTTCCGAAGCATCAATGAGAGTTACTTTGCCACTCACATATTGGTTCTGAATATCTCCAACGAATAAGTCTGCGTCGGTATCATTGACAATACTTACATTACCGTAGCCACTCATAACATTGATATTCCCCTCTCCGGTATTGTAGAGCTGACCAGCGATTGTTATGTTACCACCTTTGATTTCTACATCGTCAATTTCAATTTTTTGTAGCTCTTCGTTCCAAGTGATATCAACACCATCAATCACAAAACCTGCCTCTTGATCAACCACTCCATCAGAATCTCTCAGAACAAGCCCACTGTAAACCAACTTATCTTCAGCTTCTCGCTCGTAGACAAGGTTTCCACCGCCATCAAAAACAGGTAGAATATCCCCATTTGCATTCTCTATATAAGCTAAATCACCTAAATCAAGGTCAATTCCAGTAGTAAGAACCTGATATTCACCAGTAGGAACGCCATTAGCATCAGTATATTGAGTTTTTAAGGTGTTTAAAATAGAATCGTCGATGTAGATCTCTCGAGTATCAAAGCCAGCTTGCAAGTTACCGTTGAGGTTAACCGCAGAAGCTGACATGAAAATATTCTCACCAGCCACGAGCACATTATTCTCCGTAAAGGTCTGAGCATATTCAATGAGCTGCTCAGAGGAGTTCGTTTGCACCTCTGTATCAACACTGATTCCAAATACTTCTTTCACAGCATCTGTAAAATGAGAGTAATTATCGTTAAACGCTACCAAAACAGACTTATCGGCTTCGCTAATTACTTTTTCAGTTGTTTTAGAGATTTCTTCACTAGCTAAGGAACCACCTATTCCTGCATCAGCTTTTAGAGAGTAGGTATAACCTAAGATTTTAGATTTCGTTTCTACCCCATCCACATACTCTACAGTCGTAGCTTCGGCCGAGAAGGACGCTAAAAAAGAGGTAAGGTCATCAATTGCTTGAACATCTGTAACTACTCCACGAATATAAGGATCTAAATCATTAGATGGGGCGTTATCATCTTCCCCTGCATTAACTGCGCTCGATACAAAACTCGTCAAGTTAACAGCTCCTTCGTACTGGTCTCTGATGCCGGACCATTGATTGGAGACATCAACGTGAGTGAGTTCTTCAAAAACTAATTCAAAGGCCTCATATTTAGCCTCTAACAAAGTAATTTGATCTGTTTTTTCTGCCTCCGTTAAGACTGTGTCCGCATTAATAGCAGCAATACCATCATTGATATCCGTAAGTTGGTTCCCAAGCGTTAAGATATCACCTGTATTGATGTAAGTCTCCACGTCTGTTTTGTCAGCTGCCGCCAAATCAGTAATACCTCCAAGAGCTGTTACAAGAGTAGTTTTTTGACCTTCTGAAAGAGTTGTCAAAGTCGTAATATCTTGCAAGTCATCTTTTAACTCTCCAATGTCAGTCAAAACATTATTTACACGTAGAATATTTGCATTGAGATAATCTCCGTAGCCATCAATCGTATCTTGAGAAGTCGGGTCAACCATTAATGACAAAAGCTGTTTTACGTCATTAATATTATTCAGTTTAGTGATACCATTAGTAGTATCTCCAGCTAAATTCTCGTTATACTTAGCAAGAAGAGCATTCAGCTTAGCATCCGTAATTAAACTTGGCGATTCAGTAAGAAAACCTGCAGTACCTGTCGTTCCACCTAGTGCAGAATTGATGGCATCAATTTGACCATTATCAATATTATAAGGAGCGATGAGGGCTTGATCCCCTAATCCAAGAACTATGTCTTTTCCGGCTGCCATTCTGACATTAGTAGCTTCTATTGAAAACGTAGGTAAAGCGATGATAGAACCCTTTTCGTTTACTATACTTATATCTCCACCACGATAAGAAAGCCTACCCTCAAGTAGAGTTGGTGGTATATCTCCCTCTTGTGTATTACCAAAGATATTGATGCCTGCGCTCGCTCCATTGTGCGTATCTGCAACACTAAAGTTATCGACATCAATCCCATTATAACTATCACTTACAGTCACACCATTGACGATGACCTTACCGCCATCAAACATATTTACATCAATATTGCCCACTCTAGTCGCAATTTCAGAACGGTTATCAATTACGACTCTTACATCGTTTAGAACTCTTATTTCACCTTCAGTCCCTGCAATAGAGGGAGCATTAATGCTAATATTTCCATTGGTAATCTCTAGGGGAGCAATTTCGACTTGAAGGAATTCAGTATCACTTAATCCGTTATTCACGATATTCTCCAAAAATGCTTCCTGCTGAATTAAAGCTGTGTAGGTTTCTTGATACCTACCTGTTCCTTCGTCGTTACCAAACCCTCGTGTATCAAATGCGGCAATGATAAGTTGAAGCGCTATTAAGCTTTCTCTGGCCGTACCTGACGCTGAAAAAGTGGTATCTAGGGAGCCGTAGTCTAACGCTTTAAAGTATTCTAAATCTACGCCATCTGGAACTTCTAAAGTTTCATAATACTCATTACTAACGTCAAATTTACCGTCAGCATTGGTCACTAAATCAAAGGTACTACCTGCATCCAACCCAAGGTAATAGTAATTATATAACCCTGACTGTATTTTACCATCAATGTTAATACTAGCTTCATCATTAACAATAGCTCTACGAGTTTCATCTTCGTACTTCACTGATGATGGTAGACCTAATTTATCGAGTAACCACCCTGCCGTGTCTTGAAGAACATCATTAAGAATATCCAGCGTAATACTGTGGCCGTAAGCGTAACCGTTAACGTTGAGATCATTCTCAGTGGCGGATAGCGTGATATCTCCTCCTGCTCTTAGTTGAGAGCCTGCCTTCATGTTAATTGACCCGTTACGGCTACCACTAGAGCTAATATCTGCATCTGGGATGACCGGTAAAAGTGATTTATTGTAAGAGTAGGACTTATTGTCAATATCTACAGAGCCACCAATTCCTGCACTAATTGCAGCCTCTTTATCACTTAATACAAATGCACCATTGTTAAAAAGTACTTGATCTGAACCTTGTGAAATAGCTGAATTGTAAGAGGTCACATCTACAGCGATTAATCCAGAAACAACCGCTCTAACCTCTGAACTAATGTCTACATTAGAGCGAGCACCTACAGCCAATGAATCTACATGCACCTCACCTGCTTGAAACTCAATTTTAGTATTATTGGTTGAGTTGATAGATGACCTTGAATCTGATCCACCTGCTAAGAGATAAGAATCAAACGTTACCGTATCGTTCAGCGTCGTCGAGTTATTCGCATTGAGAGATAGATCGATGAGGTCAGCATCGTCAAAGACACCCATGATGATGTTTGCATTACTAGTATGCGTAGTATTTGATGTTCCTGTTGAATAACCGCCCAGACCTGCAAGGATATTTTCATAACTAACTCCATCAGCTTTAAGGGTGTTATTAACAGCTGTGATGCTTGTCGCGCTATTATTAGTTGCATTTTCTTTTAGATACTGGATTCCTGCTGCAAGATTCACAATACTATTCTGAGTAACCTTATTGTCGACCTTACCCGCAGCACCCGCAATCAAACCGTAGTTTTGCATATTAAGACGCGTGTCAAAACTAGAGTTAGTCTGCGCTAATATAGCAAGGCTATCTGTATCGAGCGTCAATATACCTGTTCCTGTAATGCGTGCATCAAGCTGATTGGTATTATACACACCACCATTACTACCTGCTGCAATGCCTCCTGCTCCGCTGCTATTATCTATAACCGACCTGTCAGAAGTATTAGAGCTTATATTCACATTAGATCCTGCTATTTTACCTGCTAAGTTAACATCACTTTGAGCATGAGAATTAATCGTTGATTGCACTACACCCACTCCTACAGCTCCTCCAGCTAGAACTTCTGCTGTAGCTTTCTGCCTAAGGCTAGCCTCTGATGTTATTGCAAGGTTAGATCCACTTAGATCTGCATTGCTTGTCACTGTAACAGATGAAGTTCCTTTATTATCTATTTTAGCTAACGCAGCAGATACACCAACCACACCGCCACTGGCTCCTTGTGCTGATACATTAATATCTTGTTGATTATTATAACTAGAATTAATAACCAGTGAATTACTTGCATTAACTTCGCCTCCTAAATTAATAGCTGAGCCGGTGCTACTATTAATACTCACAGCAGCGTCACTCACTCCAATGGCAGCAGCTCCTACATTCACAGCTAAGACATGAGCATTGATACCTTGAGTGATTAAATCACTATTCATATTGACGCTACCACCAGAAACCTGACTACCTACTCCTGTGTTAATACTTGCTTTTGAGTCTTCGATATTAACGCGTGCTACAAGTGCGGCGGCGGCCACTATACCAGCAGAAAGCCCCACTGCTTTAGCGTCTAAATCTGTAAAACGTACTTTAGAGTTAATATTAGCTGTTGTGGCATTGAGTACTTTAGCTCCACTGTTAATATTAACAGTAGCATTAGCCTCGTGAGTGGTGGCTACATAAGCACCTGAAGCCGCAATCCCACCTATTTGAGCCGATAAATTAGAGACATTAGATGATTCTACAACCTCTGCTTTGACTGTAGCTGAACCTATATTATTCAGCTCTACAGAAGTATTGTTACCTATTCCAGCTATAGCATTAGCTGTTGAAGAGTAATCAGAAATCCTTAAGTTAAAGGCGGCAACGCCTACGCTACCAGCGTAAGATGAAATATCAGCATCTGTATCCACTAAAGAGCTAATATTTAAACCAGATCCACCTGTTAAATTATAAGTTCCAGAATTGCCAATCTGAGATTTAACCTCTGATTCTACATCCACAATACCTATTCCAACACCGATAGCTGCGCCACCAATAGATAAGCCTCCTGAATTTAACGTTAAATCATTATCTTGTTTGGCAACTAGGTTAATGGAAGCTGCATTAATAATGGCAGAATCAATAGTCGAACTAGTTGACCCTCTACTTGCGGCAATATTATACTCAGCTACGACTGTATTATATTCATTGCTGTTATCACCATTAAGCTGCCCAGTAGAATTAGAAATGCTACCTCCGAAATTAACAATGTTAACGGTGGCTCCAATAGCTACCTTACCACCAGATATATTAAGCGCTAATAAATTATAATCATTATAAGCATTAGCTTGCACATCTACCTTACCTGAAATATCTACAGTGACTGCTGCTAATAATGACTCTGTTGTATTTTGAATATTGTCTACTGTAACTACAGCACCTAGACCAACTGTTCCTCCAGCAATGGCACCAGCAAAACCTTTACGGGTATAATTAGAGTTAGCAATGAGATTAAGGTCACCTGAATTATTAATGATATAAGCTGACTCAATTTTAGCTAGAGTTGAATTATTTACAGTATTAACCACAACTGTTCCAGCTACGCCTACACTGCCACCTACACCAGCTGCTGCAACGTTAAGATCTGTTTCCTGGTCTAATTGAGCTTTAATATTTGCCTTATTGCTAATAGCAAGGACTCCCACCCCTGTCACTAATGCCTGAGTGGCATCCTTTAAATTGTTCACCACGACTGACCCTGCAAGTCCAGCTGTTCCACCTACACCAGCTGCTACATTAACTACTAAAATACTACCTGAATTATTAGAATTAAGATTTAATAGAGGTGATGTAATACTTGTATTATCTATTTGAGAAACAACAGAGCTCCCGGCATTATAGACACTTACTGCACCTGCAATTCCTACTACTCCACCTACGCCACCAGCTACGACATATGATTCGACGCTTTCATTTTTTGCAGCATTAACATCGACGCTTGTAGTTGATTCTAATATTGAATGGGTTAAGCCCGATCGGATGACTTTATTAGCATTATAAGTAGCCACACTAGCGCCTAGACCTAATCCGCCTCCTAAAGCTATTCCCCCTGTAATCATCAGAGTTTCTTTATTTCCACCAGAAGTCGCGGAATCCATAGCTGCAACTGTGATTTCTTTGGCTTTAATGGCGGAACCTTTTATCTCAGAAGTGATTTGTGTATTATTAATTAGAGTGTTTACAGAGGCTGCTAATGCAGCAGAACTTCCTAATATAGTTAGCGCTCCACTACCAGCAATAGAGTACATCTCAAGCGTTGAATAATCTGCTGATTCAACAGTAATATTCCCTAAATCAAAACTACTGCTGTTTACCCCTTCGACTTGAGCTAAGATTGTATTATTTAAATTAATATAATTCCCTGCAGCTCCTACCGAGGCAATTCCACCAGTTACACCCGTCGCAATATTTAAAGCTCCTGCAGATTGAACATTTTCACTATTATCAAAGGCTTTAATAGCAAGCCTATTTACAGCTTCTCCTGTAGTATCAAATGAACCTGAAAAAACCGAACTGATGGTGTTCTCTGTCTTTAAAATAGACATACTAGCTGCAGCAGATACCCCATAAGGAGGTAAATATGTAGATGGCTTGGCAACTCCTACAGCTGCGCCAAGAGCAAATGATTCCCCACTAAGTTGCGCATTTTTTAATATAGAATTACTTCCATTAGTAGAACTAAAATCAATTTCACCCTTGAATATACTTTCCACTTTCCGGTTAGTATCAACTACCGCAACCCCAAAACCACCACCAACAGGATCTGACCCAAGTTTAACTCCACCAGCAATGGTAATATTATCAAGATTATCTAAAGCTAGTATATCAATTTTGTTTCCTAGTTCAAATAACACATTTTCGCCTATCAAGGTTTTATTAGCATTCGTATTTGTATTATAATCCACATTAACTACAGAGCCGTCCAAAGAAGGACCCCCACCACTGTTACCTTTCATAGAAAATGACACCAAGTTAGAATCAGTTGTAGAAACAATATTTACGTCTTTTGCTTTAACCAAAGTATCATTGGTTGCACCGACTGAAGCAACAAACTGAACACTTGAATTTAAATTATAATCTTCATTAAGAATAGCGGCTCCGATACCTACCTTAGCTGGCAAGGCTGAGGCGACAAGATTCTTTAATACTCCAAAAACACTAGTTAATTTAGGTGCTACAATATTTTGCTGTTCATTAGTAATCTTACTATCAAGCAGAATTTGACTGGCTTGGTTTGCATTATCAATACCTATAATCTGGGCACCTTGAGCTATTTGAATAGTGGCATAAGAATCATAATCAATATCTGAATAAGCAAGATTAACTACATTCTTAGCAGTTACTATAGCCTGGTTACTCACATAGGTATTCGTTCCACCCGAAAGAAGATCGGAAAGCCTATCTAAGTAGGGACTCCCTTCGAATGCAGCATAATACCCACTTAAAAAATCTTCAAATGAGCTAGTGCCTGAAATATCTCTAATATCAGTTGCACCACTAAACTCTCCATCTAGCTGCGTTTGGAGTTTAGCCTTACTTTCATCATCAAAACCTACAATATCGTCCAACCCTGTATTAAATAAGCCTCTTAAAAGATCATAGAGTCGATTACTATTATCAATAGTGCTGTGGATATCAACTATTCCATCATTTTTCATCTCGATTTTAGCTGCGTCTCCGATCAATGTTTGAACATTATCATTTCTGTCTGTTATTTGAATAGCAACAGAAGCAGCAAGAGTTTGAACCGTATCAACAACAGTTACTGTATTAGATACGTAGTTCACCACATCAATATCCCTAAGATAGTTCTCAGAGAAATCTGAATTAAGGAAAGGACCAGAGAATAAATCTTCGTCCTTATCTGCAACACCTAATTTAGAGCCTATTGAAACATCACTGGCTCCTGTAATAACTCCATTAAAAGATGTATTAATATCAGCATCATAGTTAACCTTTGAAAAACTACCGTAAATTTTAGCGACATTAGCTAAAGAAGACCCAGTTCCTGCTAAACCAGACAATTGATTTTTCAATGCTGCGCTTATTAAATAAAGAGCGGGGTTATTTAAGGCGCTCTTAAGTTTATCTAGTGACGTCAATGTCCCTACTGATACATTTGACCTAGTATCAAAGGTCGAGAGCGATTCTATAGCGACTTTATCTGCAGTAATAATAATATTATCTGGAATGGTCACTGAAACATTCGTATTAGCGCTGTTAAAGCCTACTCCTACGCCAAGAGGAATGAATGCTGGGCTATTAATCGTTGCCGCAACATTTAGTTTTTGATCTCCCTCTAATACCGCATAAACATTTACCTCATCTGCCGTAATAGTAGTCTTATTTACCTCGCTATCAGGCTTAGCAAAAGTTACATCAGAATGGAGGTTAGTCTTAACAATACCCAAGCCCACAGGCAATATTCCTGTATTGATATTCACATCTGCTTCATAATCTAAATACGACTGAATGAGTGCGCGCTCTCTAACATCAAGACTAACACCTTGATCAACAAAAACATTATTATTGACCGTTGTATCTAAGTAATCAAATCCAAAAGGCAATAGTGAGAGCAGTGAAAAGTCTTTGAATGAACTATCATTAATCAATGATGAAGCCTGAACCTTAAGCGTACCCGTATCAATCTTGACCCCTTCATTTAGCTCAATTGTGTTTAAATAGTTCTTTGAAAAATCAAGTGCAGGAACTGACATTTCTAAACCTGAGAAAACTACGTCTACTGCGTCAGTGAAACTTGGTAGTTCAAACCCTAGAGAGACAACATTATAGCCGTAAAGGATATCACTATTAATAGATACTTGGTCTTTAACTTTATACTCGCTTACCAAAGTTGCTAGATCTTTATTACTAATAGCAGTAGTTATTTCAGCTGCAGTTATGCCTGGAGCATAAGTATTTTCTGCGACGTATGGAGGGATAAATTGCTGTCCAGTCGTAATCTGGGTACTGGAAATATTGACCTGAGAAACAACATCTTGTAAAATAACACTTTTGATAGTAACAGATGATGCAATATTAACCTCTCTTTGAGCTACAATATCACTATTTACTACATTAATGCGTGATGCAAACTCATTACTTGCGCTTGAAGAAGAACTTCCCCCTGAAGAGTCTAAGCCTATTTGAAATGAGGCAGGCGAAGCAATGAAGTTATAAGTATCATTAATTCTACTTGTAATGGCAACAGAGTCTCCTGCATTCAAATTAGAGTTAGTGATGCTTGTACCATAGCTAATACCAGAAAGTAGATTCTTTTGTAGAGTTGTTAAATTTACAATATCAAAGCTAAAGTAATCCTCTTCACTAATTTTGATGAGCTCTTCTACTGAATTGACACCTGAGGCAATATTAACAAAGCTATGAGCTTTGATAGTCGCGTCCTCAAGACTTATACTCAAAGCGGTTATATCAATATTATTATTTTCACCAATACCTAATGAGCTATTCAAAGCTCCATCATCCTTAACTATATTTCTATAATAGTTAAATGTTGCATCACCATTAGAGGCCTCCAGTAATGAGTTACCTATCATTGATAGCTCACGATCCGCTTCAAGTTTCACGGAAGCCCCCCTTATGGAGATTCCCTCTACATTGATAAAAAATTTATTACTTTCAGTTAATTCTTCTAAATTACTTACGGCTTTGAGATCTGGGCTAGCGTTTGAAAAAGCCTCTATATACTGATCATAAGCAGCTAGCGTTGCCAATACTTCAATACTTCCACCTGAAACAAGTTGAGCATTTCTAAGGTTAATCTCAGGAGCGACAATTAAGATCCCTCCTTGATTGTAATTATCCAGCTCATACGACCCGCCTTTAACAAGTAAGTCATCGATAAAGCTTTCAATTTGAGCTACAGTACCCGTACTGAGTAGGCTCTCAAAAGTGAGCTTATCTGATTCTTTTAAAAGAGCAGAAAATAACAATGAATCTTCAACTGTTATAGCGTTTGAGGCTTCTAACTCTATACTACTTCCGTCCGTTTGAATTATATTTTCAGTAATAGTTAAATTCTCTGGATCGATGAGAAATCGTCCTGCTTGACCATTATTCGCCTGCCCTGAAAAAATACCACCATTCAGGAAAACTGATTGAATAGCTGAAACCTCACCAAACCCCGCATCACCCGAGGTTCCAGCGTCTACTACAAGTTTAGCTCCTTCTTCAAAATAAGTTTCCTTATCAGCAAAGACAATAATATCACCACCGTTGGAATTATAACCACTTCCAGATGCTGATAATACAGCCCCCGCGTCTAAATTGATATTTGATTCAGCCTTTACTTGAATAGCTCCAGCTTTTCCGTTTTCTTTAGCGTTTACCTGAACTATAGAATCTTTTATTTCAATATCACCTCTAGACTCTATAGTGACCAAACCCCCATCTTTATCACTATTAGCCATAATCGTTGATTGATTATTCACTTCTACTGAATCTAGTGCAACTAACTCTACAACACCATTAGCATCAACAGTTACGCTCTGAGCTGTATTGAGGTTTTCTACGTTAACTATATCACCGTAGTTAAGCTTTATGTCTTCTTGAGCTTCATGACCAGCATTTAATTCAGCTCCAGATACAACAAGGTTACCACCGCTCAAAGAAACCTTGCTCAAGGCGTTTAATTTACCTTCTACTTGAATAAGTCCAGTTGCGGAAATCGGAAAATTATTTTGCTGCAATAACTCTAAGTGCCCCCCTGGATTGTTTAGTGCATCTTGAATAAATTGTCTTGTAGGCGTAGATAAATGAATAGCGCCGGCGTTAATAACACCACTATTACTCACAACTATGCCATCACTGTTGGCAAAATATATATTACCACCAATCTTACCCTCTTTAATAGAATTAACTATTCCATAGATATCTGAGCGCCCACCATGTATAAAGTTCACTAATGCATCCTTACCCTGAGGAATATGCATATTAACCGTGTCAATCGAACCTACATTATATTTATCAAAATGATTAATGCCTGATACTCCATATGTTTTTGTTGTGGTAACATCATAAATATTTCCATTTTGTTGAATTTGCGTACCTACATTTGGGTTAAGAGCTGTAATTTCAGTTTGCACTGATGGAGCAGCATACAGCGTGCTAGGTAAAATATGACCAAAAAGAAAAATCCATAATAAAGCTATGGATTTATAAGTTCTTATCGTTTGGTAGTTACAATTTCTTTTCATCATCATTTAAAAATTAATTGAATACCTTACACTACAACTCCAATTACGTTTATTATACAGCTCCTCATTTATATTCATAGGATGAGCATACCCAACTGAAAGGAAAAATTCTTGCACCGGCTGATAATAAGCTACAACACCATAAGAATTAAGTGCATCTGAGTCAATACCTATTCCTCCACCTTTATTAGTATAAGCAACTCCATAGTCTCTAAAAAATGTAAGTTGAATACTGTTAAGCGTATTAGTTTGTGGTAAATCTAACCAACGAAATAGAGCAGTTGTAACTTCGAGTCTAGTAGAATAACCCTTATCTCCTAAAATCGCACTATCTTCGTACCCCCTCACAGATGATTGCCCACCTACTGAAAAACTTTGAGCACTAGGTAAATTTAACTCATTACTGAGTTGTCCATTAAAACTTAAAGAAGCACTTACATTTGGGTGCAATTTTTGAATTCTTTTTACAAAAAAATTAAATGTTGTGAATTTTTGAGCATCTTCATCAAAGCGAGTTGCATCGCCACTCACAACTCCAAGTTCAGTATTCCATGTACCAAGCTCATCAGTTCGGTCAGCTATTAGAATTAGAAAAGCCGACTGAATAGTTGAGTCATCTAAAGAACTGCCTACAAAAAATGATTCACTACTAGAATGACGCAAACCAAAACGACTAGAGATAGCAGTGGTTCTTGATATATACAATAAATGAGACAATTCAAAAGAAATACTCTCAGAACTACCCAATATACCTAAATCACTGCCTGCACCAGCGCTCACTCTCGTCTCTCCTTTAGTTACTGACACATTAGCTCTAGTGCCAAAGCTGTTTAATGGCCTATCGTAGACACCGTACCAAGAGTTAGCCCCTTTAGATTGAGTTGTCCCAACTACCAAGTTATCATCAACGCCATTAGTTACATCATAAATAGAAATACTTGAAAGATATTTCCATTTACCTAAACGCTCCACCCCTGAATTATCAAAAGAAACGCTCATGCTAACTCGTTCTGGCTCATATACCTGAAATACTAGATCAGAATAACCAAAAGTTTCTGAAGCTTTAGACTTTGCCATCATACTCGCCTTACTTGACCTATTAAACCTCAGCAAATCCAATTCAAGATTCCTGACATTAAAATGCTTCTCTCTATAATTCCCAATAATTCTATCAAAGTAATTCTTAGGCAAATATTCATTGCCTGTAAATTCAATGTTTTTAATTTTAGACTCTATAAGCTGAATAGTTAACTTATTATTTGTTAGCTTTTGCGCAGGCAAGTTAACTGAGGATAGCGTATATCCCATTTTCTGATACTCATTAATAATATCAATTCTTAAGTGTTGCAAATCATCAAAAGTAATTTGGCTATTTAAATATTTATTTGATAGTTCTTTGAGTCTAACTTTGCTAATTAGTTGAGATTCTGGACTAAAATGAATAGAGCTTAGCTTAAATTTAACACCTCCTATTTTTTTATCTGGCGTTTTATAATTAACGACAGCTTCTTTCAGCTTACCCTCTACAGATTCTTTTCGAGGGCTCGCTTCTCTTTGAATTTTTTCTAACTCTTCAATACTAGCACGCTCTTCGATAATGTGTGCATTTTTGGCAAACTCATCAACCGCTGCAATAACAACAAATCCAAGCAAAGCTCCGACTAAAGTCCATAATTTAATGTGCCAAGAGCTATACATTATACTTGAAAGTAACTTAACCTCAAAAATCTCATTATTACAGCGCTTGAGCTTGCTAAATTAATAAAATTTACTCTTTGACTTGCTCAATTAAAACTGAAGTAAAGTCTACAACATCACGATTATATAAAAAAACAGGCACTCCGTTTTTATCTAAAGCCTTAGAATTCAACACTTGAACGTACTCAGACGCCTCAGACTTGCGCTCAACTAACTCATAAATTTCTGTTAAAATTTTGGCAGCTGCAGCAGAACTCTGCTTTGATATATCGTCTTTATAAGAACGAGCTTTTTCTGCGACACTCAACTCAAACTGGCGGAGCTTCTTAATTTCTTCAATCAGAGCTTTCTCGGTCTCGGCTTTCTTGGCTTCATCTTTCATCTCTAAAAGGTTTTTACGCTCAGCTTCTAACTCTTGAGCTCTTTCTAAAGATTGCTTTTTAAGCTCTTCAATCTCTTGAGTGTAGATTAGAGCCTGTTTATCTATCTCTTGCTGAGAGGCTAATCTGTCCTTATGCTGACTAAATACTGCATCGAGATCAACTGTAGCAAAAGTCACCTTAGGCTTTTTGGCAGAGCTCTTATTTGTGAGCGCATATAATAAAAAGCAATTAGCGACTAATAAAACAACTAAAGCCACTACTGTTAATTTAAATAAATTATTAATTTTCATTATCTAAAGTGTAAAGATACTCTATTAGTAAGTCAACGATTAGTTCTTTAATTTAAAACTAATTTGAAATGCTGTACTTAACACCTATTCTGACATTGACTTTGCCAATCAAGTTTCTTAGAGTGCGGTCAAATTTAGCCCATAATTAATGTCCAATAAACTTAAAATTGCACTCCCTAAAGGCAGTCTCCAAGAGCCTACACTAGAGCTCCTTAAAAAAGCTGGCTATAATATTCATGTCTCTAGCCGCAATTATCGCCCTACTTCAGATGACTCTGAACTTGATATCTATCTAATTCGAGCTCAAGAAATTGGACGTTATTTAGGTCAGGGATTTATTGATTGTGGCATCACAGGCCTTGATTGGGCTTACGAAAACGGTGTGGATCTCGCCGACATTGGTGAACTTGCTTACTCCAAAGCAACCGCTCGCCCTACTAAGTGGGTCTTAGTAGTACCTCAAGATTCACCCATTAAAACAGTTAAAGATTTGCAAGGAAAGCGAATAGCAACCGAAGCAATTGGTATGACTGAGCGCTATTTAGCTGAACACGGTGTTGAAGCGGATATTGAGTTTTCATGGGGCGCTACTGAAGTTAAAGTACCTGATTTAGTAGACGCTATAGTAGACGTTACTGAAACAGGCTCATCAATTAGAGCTAACAATCTACGTATTGTAGATACTTTACTTAGCTCTTACCCTCATTTCTACGCCAATCCTGAATCTTATCAAGATGAATGGAAAAAAGCCAAAATTGACAAACTTTTTCTACTTATTAATGGAGCGCTTAGAGCTAAAGACGAAGTTGGCTTAAAAATGAATATTCCAAAATCAAATCTTGACGCTGTGTTAGCCAAGCTTCCTGTAGAGCGCCCTACTATCTCTGCTTTAACTGACGAAGACTGGGTTGCCATCGAGGTTATTATTTCTGAAAAAGTAGTACGAGACATTATTCCAGAGCTTAAAAACTTAGGCGCTGAGGACATTATCGAATACCCACTTAATAAAATAGTTGCTTAAATCATTTTTTTTGCATATATTCCCGCTCCTTACTTAACTTTAACTTTAATTTTCATATGATGATGGGCAGTTTAAAAAAACATCGTAAGACAAAAATTAATAAGCATAAGCGTAAAAAACGCCTTAAGGCTAACCGCCATAAGAAACGTTTACGTTATAAATCTTAATAATTTTATCTTAATGATTTCAAATCAATTAGGCGCTTGTTAAAGCGCCTAATTTTTTATACATACATAATTATGCATAAACTACAACAGTCCTTTATTCTTGGATTCTGTATTTTAGGGCTTGTTTCTTGTAGCACGCTCAATAATCAAAACAGCAAACCACAAAGCGAAGGTTGGAAACCTCCTTTTTTTAATGGTAGTCACCAAAAATTCACCAGTCAAACTACTTATCCATCGACGCACCAAGGCTGGATGAACCCTGATTATTTCAATTTACCTAATAACCTCAATCATCTGATAATAGATATTGATATTCAGCGTGGTTATTTATTTCACAAAAACATACTTTTACTTGATTATCCTATTTCCTCAGGCAGGCCTGATTTCCCTACTCCTTCTGGAAAATATCAAGTACTAAAAAAAGAAGTCTTTAAACGCTCTAACCAATTTGGAAACCTACACGACCTAAATAATAACATTATAAAAACTGACTTAGAAATGCCCAGAGACAAAAATTTAATTACCCCTCAAACTAAATTTGTTGGAGCCTCTATGTATTACTGGATGCGCCTAACATGGAAAGGCATCGGGCACCATATAGGCAATGTCCCTTACCCTCGTTATGCGGCATCTCATGCTTGCATCCGTGGACGCAAGGAGCATATTCCTTTTGTATATGATAAGCTAGCTGTTGGAGCACTGGTTAAAATTGTAAGCCCTCTAGCTGAAAAAAAATCTAAACAGATTCAACTTAAGCCTATCTACACAGAAGCACCTTAATTATTTATGTCTCACTACAAAAGTGATTTTTTAGTTATTGGATCAGGTATAGCAGGGTTAAGTTTTGCTCTAAAAGCAGCTAAGCATGGTTCTGTACACATTATTAATAAGGGTGCATCTTCTGAGTCTAATAGTGCTTGGGCCCAAGGTGGCGTCTCTAGTGTTTTAGAACCTGAACTACGTAGCGACAACGACAGCACTAAACTACACTTACAAGACACCATTAATGCAGGAGCAGGTCTCTGTGACGAAATTAATGCTCAACACCTGATTGAACAAGGAGAAAAATGTATTGAAAACCTCATTGAATGGGGCGTACAATTTGATAAGAACTCAGAAGGAAAATATGACTTAGGCCAAGAAGGCGGCCATCAAAAACGCCGTATTTTACATGCCAAAGATAGCACGGGGAAAATCATTATTGATGCTTTATTGCAAGCGGCTAGATCCCATCCTAATATTACTTTTTACGCTAGTCACTGCGCAATTGATTTAGTTCAAGCTGACAAAATCAACCCTAGTTTAAAACCAAAAATTCTTGGAGCTTATGTGCTCGAGGAAGCCACAGGTGAAGTACACATATTTAGCTCTCAACGTGTCATTTTAGCTACAGGTGGTTGCGGTAAAGCTTATCTTTATACCACTAATCCAGACTCAGCGACAGGTGACGGTCTAGCCATGGCATCAAGAGCGGGCGCTAGTATCAGCAATATGGAGTTTATCCAATTCCACCCTACCTGCTTCTATAACCCAGCCGCGCAAGCAGCACCTGAAAGATCATTACTTATTTCAGAAGCATTACGTGGCGAAGGCGCAAAAATCATCAATAGCCAAGGTCAAGATTTTGTACAAGCTGAGCACCCATTAGGAGCCTTAGCTCCACGTGATATTGTAGCTCAAGCCATAGACAAAGAGATCAAGCGTACAGGTGCTGCTTGCGTCTATTTAGATGCAAGGTCTATGACGCAACCTATTAATGAGCGATTTCCTTTCATTTATGAAACTCTACTCAAATACGGTATTAATGCCACCAAAGATTTAATACCCGTAGTACCCGCAGCTCATTATCAATGCGGAGGCATCACAGCGAGCGTCAATGGACAAAGCTCTCTGGAAAACCTCTACGCTCTAGGTGAGTGCGCCTGTACTGGCTTGCATGGAGCTAATCGTCTTGCTTCTAATTCGCTTCTAGAAGGAGTGGCAATGGCACAGCTAGCAATCGAGTCCATGACTCAACAAAAACAAGAACTCATAGAGGATAGTTTATTTGAACAAATTCAACCGTGGAAACATGGCAACCGAACCCAAGCAGATGAAAAAGTCATCATCTATCATAATTGGGATGAAATCCGTCGCCTCATGGCTGACTATGTGTCTATCGTGCGCACAGATAACCGCCTTGAACGAGCACTACGCCGTATTAACAACCTCAAAGACGAGGTTAAAGAATTCTACTGGGGCAACCGTATAGATAGAGATGTTATCGAATTACGTAACCTTATCCAAGTCAGTGAGCTTATTATTAAAAGCGCCATGCAACGCAAAGAGTCTCGAGGACTACACTTTACCTTAAGTTACCCTCAAACTGATGATATTAAGTTTAAAAAACCTACTTATTTATAGGTTGCAAATTCTTGCTCTGTTAGAGCTTTAACCTTTTTAGGTCTGAGTACTTGTGGTTTCCCAGATAATATACCTTGTTCAATAAGAAATAAATCAGCCAATTCAAGCGACCAATAAAAAAAAGAATTACGGGGGTTTCTACCATTACAGAAACCATGTTTACCTTCATGTGCTATATATAGTTGAGATATATTACCCTGCTTTTTTAAGCTATAATGCCATTGCTCCATTTCTTCAACAGGTATACCTGGGTCCTTCCCTCCTGAAAAAGTAATGGTAGGAGGAACTTGATGAGTTACTTGCTTACTAGGTGAAAGTTCTGCTTGGCATTTAAACCAGGGATTATATAAAATAGCAGCTTGAACCTCGCTAGATATACTCAAATCTTCGCCTTCTGTATTAGTATTCTCAGCTTTTATCATACTTAGTGATGCAGCTAGCAAACCTCCTGCTGATCCTCCTGCTGAGACAATTTTTTGACTGTCTATTTTTAATTCTTGGCTATTTTTACGCAAGTAACGAATCACTGATTTAGCATCTTGTATACAAGCTAACGGTACAGGAACATTATCTTTATCCTTAAGTCTATATTCTGCAGATACAGCTATCATACCCCTTGAAGCCCAATATTTAGCATCTGGATAATGTATGCTAGGTTTCCCTGTTCTCCAAGATCCTCCATGGTAGATTACAATAGCGGGAAATAATTTATCTTCATTATAGTCATCTGGTAAAAAAACAGATAATTTCAGTTCTTTATTAACAGCTCCATTAGCATCTCGCATAACTTTATACACCCAATAATCATCTGGTTCTGGTAATGGTGGAGCAGCTGTTGTTAAATGACCAAACAAGACAACTATCATTAAAGGAATAATTTTAATTAAAAAGTTTATCATAATTTATTTTAAATATGGTTTAGATTCTTTCATGCTATGCAAACTTGTGTAAGTAGTTAGGTCAAGTTCAAACTTTGTAAGTTTTTTATAATTGAAGATTTTTTAATTTTTGAGTTGGCGGATTCAACTTGCTAATACAACAAAATAAAAAAAAGCCAAGATGAGATAAATAGACAAAAACTCACCTTACCCTTCCACTAAGTCATATAAAATCTAGCTTGAAAACTGCTAAATATCTAATAGCCTAATCTCACTCATAATTTTAAAATGAAGAAAAAAATAAACATATATTTTCTGGCCGTCCGCTCATTAAGATAGCATAACAAAGTGTTAGCTAATTAACCCTAACTAAAAAATACTATGAAATTATTATTAACATTACTCGGTTCAACAGCCCTTATTTTAAGCTCTTCTGTATTTGCAGGAGAAAATTGTGAGAACTGTAAAAAAGGAAGCAAAGAAAACAAAGTAGCTAAAGGAGAAAAAGCCAAAGCATACATGCTCAAAAAGTTTGACACAGATAAAGATGGCAAACTATCAGAATCGGAAAAAGCAGCCGCTAAAGCACATAGAAAAGAAATGGCATCTAAATTCGACCTTGATGGCGATGGAAAACTGTCAGAATCGGAAAGAGAAGCCGCTAAAGCAGCCATGAAAGAAAAAAAGAAAGACTCTAAAGCTTAGTTTGTATGTTCATGACAGATTAAAACCAGTGAAGCCCTGCTTCACTGGTTTTTTTTATTTTTCAAAACACCACCTCTAAAGTAATGATAGCTTTTTAAGTGAAAGTGTTTATTATTTATACAATTATTTTATTCATCTAGATTATCATAATAAATTTAAAAAAACTAATCATACTTTTCTATATTTTATGAAAAAAACCTTATTATTCTTAACTGTTATTACTATTGGAAATTTCACTTTAGCCTGTAGTACTTGTAAATCTTGCTTAGCTAAAAAAGCTACTAAAGAAGGGGCGTCAAACTTAGTTCCATTGATTTTTTTTGATCAAAATAGCGATGGTAAATTTACTAAAGCAGAAAAGGATGTTGCTTCTAATTTACAGCATCATCTAATCAAAGCTCATGATGCCAATAAAGATAATCAGTTAAAAGACGAAGAATTAAATAAGGCTATTATTAGCTTTAAAGCTCTCGTAAAAGAGTTCGACAAAAATGGCGACGGAAAGCTCTCAAAAATGGAAAGCGCCAAAGCTCATGATGCTCTAGAAAGCAAGCACTCGCATTAATTAACCTATTTTTAATAAATTAAAACCAGTGAAGCTTTGCTTCACTGGTTTTTTTTGTTGTTAATTGGTACGCCTTACTTTTAAATTCAAGCCATGTCACTACCTTGGTTTGAAAACCATCAATTTCCTATCTATCTCGCTCCTATGGCTGGAGTGACGGATATTACTTTTCGTCAAATTTGCAAAGAATTAGGAGCCGATGTCCTCGTGACTGAATTCGTATCAGCTGAAGGTATTTTACGCCAAGATGCTCGCACCAAAAAATATACTGAATTTGGAGATGATCAGCACCCTATTGGTATTCAGCTGTTTGGGGCTGATGGAACTCGTATGGGAGAAGCTGCTAACAAAATTATCGACTGGAAAAAGCCCGATTTCATTGATATTAATTTTGGGTGTCCCGTCAAAAAAGTTGTCTCAAAAAACGGTGGCTCTTCTCTACTTAGAGATTGCGCCTTAGTTCACCAAGTAGCCGCTGATATTGTCAAAGCCGTCAATGGACAAGTGCCTGTGACAGCAAAAATACGTATTGGCTGGGATGAAAATAGCATTAACGCTATCGAAGTTTGCAAACAACTCGTTGACGCAGGTATTGAAGCTATAGCTATTCATGGACGTACTCGAGCCCAAAGCTATAGCGGTCTTGCTAATTGGGATATTATCAATGAATGCGCTCAAGCTATCCCTGTACCTATTATTGGCAATGGAGATATTCATAATGGTCAAGACATAGAGCGTATTAAAAAAACATCTAATGTATCGGGTGTTATGATAGGTAGAGCAGCTATGCAGTATCCTTGGGTCTTTAAAGAAGCTAAACATTACCTAGCTACAGGTGAGCACCTAGAACCTCCCACAATTGAAGAACGCTGGGAATTTATACTGCGCCACTGTGAGCTAGCTATAGAAAGTAATCGTTACGGATCAGAACGCCAGACACTCACATCTATGCGCTCACGCCTCATGATTTATTGTAAAAGCTTTCCACATGCTAAACCATTACGCGCAAAATTATCTCAACTGGATTCACTTGAGGCTGTGCGCCAACTTAGTGAAGACTACATAAACTATAAGCCTTCACAAGAAGAGTTGAAAGCCGAAGCAGAATCATAAATTACAAAAATTATGAAACTTTCTTCTTACCCCCAGCTTGACCTCGCTTACTGCACTAACTGTCATCCTGCTGAAAATTGGATTGATACGCTGCACGCTTTAGAAGTACATACACTTAAGGTTAAACAATTACTCATTGAGCAAGGCTCACTCAAAGCTGACGCTCCGTACGCTATAGGATTACGCCTTTCTTCCCAATCAGCACAAGACCTCACTGATCAGCCAGAATTAATTAACCAATTTAAAAAGTGGCTCCAGCAAAATAATTGTTATGTATTCACCATTAACGGCTTTCCTTATGGTGAATTTCATAACACATCTGTTAAAGAACAGGTTTACCGTCCCGATTGGTCAGCTCCACAGCGATTAACTTACACCAAACAACTCTTTAAAATTCTCTGCGAAATACATAGTCATTCTAATTCTCTTTCTGTATCGACCCTTCCACTTTCCTTTAAAAGCTTTAATGTCGATGAAAGCTTTGCATTTTCTCAGCTCTTAGAGCTCTCTCTCTACATGGAAGAACTCATGTTAAACTATGATGTAGACTTACACCTAGGCTTAGAGCCTGAACCGCTCGGTCATTTTGAAAACACTCAAGAAACCCTTGATTTCTTTCGACGTTTTCGAGCCTCTTGTCCAGCTGAGCATCAAGCCCTCATCCAAAAAACGATTGGGCTCAATCTAGATACCTGCCATTTTGCTCTCGAATACGAAGATTGCAATGAGAGTTTAGCTCTGTTTGCTAAACATGATATTAGAATTTCTAAAGTACACGCCTCATGTGCACTTAAGCTCAACCCTAACAAGCCAGAAGCTCTCCATAAACTCAAAGAATTTGTTGAGCCTACTTATCTGCACCAAGTACTTATCCAAACTCTTGATGGCTCTATTATTCGTTATTCTGACTTACCCGCCGCTTTTTCAGCTATTGAAGAAGATGCTAGCCTACTCAGGCAATCACAAGAATGGCGTGTGCACTTTCATATACCTATTGGTGTTGCGAGCACTGAATTAAGTTGCTCTTTGCAAAGCACCCAAGATTTTCTCATTGATATCTGTAAAGCTTATCAGGCTAACCCTAATCTCTGCCCACATTTAGAAATAGAAACCTATACTTGGGGCGTTCTACCTACAGAGCTCAAGCAACCTATTGAATTGCAAATTCGTGATGAGTACCAATGGCTCATCAACGAACTAAATAAATAACAAAGAGACTGCAGTTACCAAATCTTAAATGAATTGAAACAAAAAAAGAGGCTGATTCCTTTCGGAATCAACCTCTCTTATTTAATTAGAAAATCTAATTAGATTTTTGCGCTCTTTACTGTTTTAATGATTTCAGCAGAAATCTTGTAAGGATCGCCGTTAGACGCTGGACGTCTATCTTCTAACCAACCTTTCCAACCGCTTTCAACAGTAGCAATTGGGATACGAATTGACGCACCACGGTCAGAAACTCCGTAAGAGAACTGATCGATAGATTGTGTTTCATGCTTACCTGTTAAACGCTGATCGTTAAAGGCACCGTAAACTGCAATATGAGGAGCAATTCTGTCACCACCAAAAGCTTCACAGATGGTTTCATAAGTTTTTTGATCACCACACTCACGAAGTACTGAGTTAGAGAAATTAGCGTGCATACCTGAACCGTTCCAGTCAGTATCACCAAGAGGCTTTGGATGCCATACGATGTAGTAACCGTATTGCTCAACTGTTCTCTCAAGAAGGTAACGACCTAACCAGATTTCATCACCAGCTTCTTTAGCGCCTTTAGCAAAGCATTGGAATTCCCACTGACCAGAAGCCACTTCTGCGTTGATACCTTCGACGTTCAAACCTGCCTCTAAGCAAAGGTCTAAATGCTCTTCTACAATATCACGACCATAAGCTGACTTGCCGCCAACACCACAATAGTAAGGACCTTGTGGAGCTGCATAACCACCAGCTGGGAAACCTAAAGGAAGGTTGGTCTCTGGATCATAAATGAAATACTCTTGCTCAAAACCAAACCAAAAATCGTTATCATCATCTTGGATAGTAGCGCGACCATTTGTTTCATGTGGAGTGCCATCTGCATTGAGAACCTCAGTCATAACGAGGTATGCATTGATGCGAGCTGGATCTGGATAGATAGCTACTGGTTTAAGGAGACAATCAGAAGCACCACCTTCTGCTTGCTGAGTTGAAGAACCATCAAATGACCACATTGGGCATTCTTCTAACGTACCACCAAAATCGCTAACGATTTTAGTTTTACTTCTAAGGCCTTGTGTTGGTTGGAAACCATCGAGCCAGATATATTCAAGTTTAGCTTTAGACATAATAATAATAATTTAATTAAGGAACTGTGATATACAGTTTCTATTGAGCCAGCATGTTAAACCCTCCTCAAAAAAAGACAAGTCAAATCAGAAAAATAGCTTTCATCCTTATTAAATAAAGGCAAAAAAATAGCTAACCTCGTTAAAGGTTAGCTATTTTTTAAAAGTAGTGATAATGAATTACTTATCTAATACACTATTCCAATACTCAATGTTCTCTGCCTGAGCTTCAAATAATGGGGTAACATCTCCATTAATAGTGATAGATTTAATTTTATCACCTTCACCTTTAGGATCAACCTTGCCGCCTGGCTCACCGGTATTGAGTTTACCTAAGACTTCGTCAAGCACGTCAAAACCTTCAGTCACCTCACCAAATACAGCGTGACGACCATCAAGGAAACCTGTAGGGGCTAAAGTAATAAAAAATTGTGAACCGTTAGTTCCTGGACCTGCGTTAGCCATTGAAAAAATACCTTTTTTGGTATGTTTAAGATCTGGGTGAAACTCATCTGCAAACCTATAACCAGGGCCTCCACGACCTGATTCAGTTGGGTCACCACCTTGAAGCATAAAATCAGCAATCACACGGTGAAAAGCAACACCGTCATAATAACCACGTTGTGCAAGGTTGAGAAAGTTAGCACAAGTAATAGGAGCTTTAGAGGCAAAAAATGTAGCCTTAATGTCACCTTTAGTTGTGTGCAAGACAAGTTCGATATCAGAAACTTCAGTAGTACTCATAGTTGTATTTTTTATAGCTGTATTAACAGAATCATTAATAGATTTGGTTAGAGTATCATTAGATTTATCAGCTGTACATGAGCAGAGCATTAGTACTAGCGTTGTATAAGCGCTTATAACAAATTTATTGTACATGAAACCTTTTTATCTAAGATACAAAAATGGCGACCCGTACGGGACTTGAACCCGTGTTGCCGCCGTGA
>Ga0209533_1000055_pt1 | contig 96118 bp, 79 predicted proteins | sample COG_04_FD_184748 | JGI IMG/M metagenome (GOLD analysis project Ga0209533, IMG submission 184748) | Pelagic Microbial community sample from North Sea - COGITO 998_met_04 (SPAdes) (version 2) | ecosystem: Environmental > Aquatic > Marine > Neritic zone/Coastal water | place: Helgoland, sampling...
CAAAAAGTAAAAGTTTTAGATCAGCAAACTGGTAAAATCGTTAAAAATACTAGTATTTTTAACGATAAAGAAACTATTAATATAACTACAGATGTTAATGGATTTGCAGATATTTCTGAATTTAAAAATAATGAGATTGTAGTTTTTTCACATCTTTCTTATGCGGTTTTAAGAATAAAAAAATCTATTATTAAATCTAAAAATTATATCATTTATTTAACTACAGAATCAGAACAGTTAGATGAAGTAGTAATTTCTCTGTTTAAAAAAGAAGAGAAAACAACCAGAATTGCAGAACAAATTGCTGTTTTAAATGCACGAGATATACAGAAAGTATCACCGCAAACATCTGCAGATTTATTAGCAACAATACCGGGTATCAAAGTACAAAAATCTCAATTTGGCGGAGGAAGTCCTGTAATTCGAGGTATGGAATCTAACCGGGTTTTGTTGGTGGTTGATGGTGTTAGGATGAACAATGCTATCTATAGAAAAGGGCACTTACAAAGTTCAATTACGGTAACGCCAAACATGTTAGATAAAACAGAAGTTGTCTTTGGACCTTCCTCTGTAGTGTATGGCTCTGATGCTTTGGGAGGTGTAATTCATTATTATACAAAAACTCCAAAATTATCTCAAGAAAATGAAGTTGAAAGTCAGTTATTCTCTAGGTTTTCGACAGTAAATCAAGAGGTTACAACCAATGTGTCTGCGGAAATTCAAAAAGAAAATTGGGCATCCTTAACGAGTGTTTCTTATAGCGATTTTGGCGATTTGAAAGCGGGTAAAAACCGTTCGCATGGTTTTAAAGACTGGGGAAGAGTCTTTTTCTTTTCAGAAAATATTAATGGAAACTACAATGAAAACCCAACAAAAAATTCTAATTCAAATATTCAGAGAAATACCGGGTATAAGCAAACAGATATTTTGCAAAAATTCTTCATACCCTTATCAAAAAACACTGATTTAAAGGTAAATATTCAATACTCAACATCATCAGACATCCCTAGATTTGATAGATTGACCGAGCTAAAAGATGGAGAATTGAAATTTGCAGAATGGTTCTATGGGCCACAAAAAAGATTTTTAGCATCTACTCAACTAATTTTAAATCCTTCTAAAAGCTGGTTGGAAAGCGGTGTGATAACAGCGGCATATCAGAATTTAGAAGAAAGTAGAATTCAACGAAAATTTGGCAGTTTAAATAGGTTCTATAGAGAAGAAGCAGTAGATGTTTTTAGCCTTAACGGAGATTTTTCAATAGCATTAACAGCAGATAAAAGAAGAACACTTTCTTATGGTTTTGAGTTTGCTTATAATGATGTGAATTCGAGTGCATACGGCAAAGAATTAAACATTGTAAACGGAAAGATAGACGGGTTTGCAAGTGATTTTAAAGTGCAATCTCGTTATCCCGACGGAGGCAGTAACTATTTAAGCTCTGCAGCCTACATAGATTATAGACAAGATATTAATAGCAAGTCTACTTTAAACTCTGGTATTCGTTTTACAAATACAAACTTAAATTCAACCTGGATAGATCAAACATTTATACATTTAGCAGAAACCAATATTCAAGCAAATAATTCTGCTGTAACTGCAACATTAGGGTATGTGTACAAGCCTAATAAAAATTGGCAAATAAATAGTGTTATATCTTCTGGTTTTAGAGCTCCAAATATAGATGATATAGGCAGGGTTAGAGAAAAGGCAGGTACCGTTACTGTGTCAAATATACATGTTAAACCAGAATTTGCTTACAACGCGGAAATTGGAGTTCAGAAATATTTTAATGATAAAAAATTCCGTTTTGGAGCTAATATTTACTACACCTTATTAGATAATTATATTCAAAGAGATTTTGTCTATCATACAAATGGAAGTATTAAGCAAGTAGAGTTTGATGGTGAATTTGGGAATACTGTCTCTAATCAGAATAAAGATAAGGCTTATATTACAGGTTTTACCGCCAATTACTTAGGTAAGATTTCTAATTCTTGGAGGACTTCTGGTTTTATAACGTATACGAAAGGAAAAACCTATGATACCAATGAGCCAATGTCTTCAATTCCACCTTTATTTGGGCAGTTTGAACTAAATCATAAGGTAGATAGATTTGAGCTGGGTGCAGCTATTCGTTTTAACGCGAAGAAAAATATTAAAGATTTTAATATCACAGAGGGAATAGATAATCATGATTTAACTCCCATTGTAAATGAAAATACAACTGAGGATTTGCTTAAATATGCCGGCTCACCGAGTTGGATTACTGCAGGTTTAAATTTTAGATTTGAATTAAATAATAATTTCTCAGTGCTGGCAAGGTTAGATAATTTATTAAACGAACACTATATAGAGTTTGCATCTGGCGTTGCTTCTCCAGGAAGAAATCTATCGGTTTCTTTTATGGTTAATTTTTAATAGGAGTAAATACTTCACTTTTAAAATAAAGTATAATACTTTTTGTATTTTTAGCACAAATAGAAAATGATACACCCTAAAAAAGAAAGAATAAATTGGATAGATTTACTAAAGGGATTTGGTATACTTTTAGTTATTTACGGGCATAACTTACCATACCTAGAGAACTATATTTATAGTTTTCATATGCCTCTATTTTTTTTTATCAGTGGATTAATGCATCCTAATAAAATAAATTTTGAAGTAATAAAAAAGAGAGCTAAACAAATTTTGGCACCTTACTTTTTATGGAGTTTTTTATTATTTTTATTTTGGTTTTTTATAGGTAGAAAATTTGGTGATTCTACTACTTTAGATTTAAGTGTCTTTAAAAATTTTATAGGTATTTTTTATGCACAAGGAGGTCATGAGTATATGAATTGGGGGCTACCAATGTGGTTTTTACCTGCTATTTTTTCTAATTTTTTAATTTTTGGATTTATAAAAAAGTTAGAAAAAAAAAAGCATCAAATTTTATCCGTTTTGTTTTTAATTAGTTTGGGTTTTTTAATACCTAAAGTTTTTAAAATTAATATTATATGGAGCTTAGATGTTTCTTTTGTTTCTTTATTTTTTTATGCCTCAGCATTTTATCTAAAGAGTTTTATTTTAAATATTAATATGAAATATGAAATAGCTTATCTTTTAGTGTTGTTTTTAATTCACCTATTCATCTCACTTAATATTTTTGATAAAGTAGATATGTATAGATCTATATATGGAAATGAACTTTTATTCTTAGTAAATGCAGGCATTGGAATTTGTTTTTGGGTATTGGTTTTTAAAAGGATAAAAAAGTTTTTTTTATTAGGTTTTTTAGGTAAAAATACAATTCCTATTTTGGCTATGCACACAAGATCATTAACAGTTATTAAATTTATTTTATTAGTATTTTATGCTTCAAAGTCTTTTGAATTTAGTGAGGTTGAGAAAATAATCCTTATATTTTTACAAATAATTATCATGTATCCTATTATTATATTTATTAATAAAAAAACACCAATTTTGAATGGAAAAATCAAAGACCTGGAAGCAAGAGATTAAATTTCATCTAGGGTTACATCTTTTAATTGCTGTTTTTATAACGATTGCTTCTTACGTGCATTTTCCTTTTGGAAGTTCTAAAGGAAACTTTGTTTATCTCATTCATTTTTTATTGCTTCATTTTTCTTTATTCGGCTTCATTTATATCTTTAGTTTATTTAATAAGATATTTAAAGTTTTATTTCCAATTTTATTTATTGTAGTTTCTTCTTTTTCTTATTGGGTATATACTCAAGATCTTACTATAGGAGTAGGAATGATTCAGGCAATTTTAGAAACAAATATTGATATTGCTATTGATGTTTTTAGTTATCAGTTTATTATTTTTCTCTTAGTTTCTTCATTTAGTGTTTTTTATTTTTTTAAATTCAATAAAAAATTAAGAATTAGTAGTCTTACATCTCCACTTTTTTTTATTTCAATAATAGGTGTTTTAACATTTTTTGTGGTAGAAAACTATAAGTATGATGCTTTTAAGAATAGACTTCCATACAGTATTTATTTTAATTCTATGAAGTATTTTAAAGAGTCTAGTATTAAGTTGAGAGAGGTAACAGCGAAAGTAAGTACTAAAGAAGAAAACTTGCATGTGGTACTAGTTATTGGAGAGTCTGTTAGATCAGATCATTTATTTTTGAACGGCTATAATAGAAATACAAATCCTTTACTAGCTCAACAAAAAAACTTAATTAGTTTCAAAGAAGTATTTACTCCTTATACTTTTACAGCACAAAGCGTTCCGCAAATTTTAACAGATAAATCTATAGATAATAAACAAAAAAAACAAGAATTTACAAGTCTTTATAGTGTTTTAAATAAGGCTTCTTTTAAGACAGAATGGATTGGAAATCAGTCGCTAGAAAGGAGCTATAAAGATGTTATTTATTCTAATACTTCTAAAACTATTATAGATGAATTTCACTCTTTCTTAAGTTTTAAAAAGGAAAAAGACTTAGCTCTATTGAAGTACTTTTCTTTGCATAATAATACTCTAGAGAATAGAATATCTACGTTACATATGATTGGAAGTCATTGGTATTATAACAATAGGGTTACTAGTAATTTTGAGTACTTTAAGCCTATTACAAATAGTAAATATTTTGGATCTTTAGAAAAAGAAACACTTATTAACTCCTACGATAATACAATTGTATATTTAGATTTTTTTTTAAACGAGCTCATTCAGAAATTAAAAAAATCTACTAAAAAGACAATATTAATCTATATTTCAGATCATGGAGAAACGCTTGGCGAAGACGGTAAATGGTTGCACGCGCAAGAGCATAATGCTTCAAAAAACCCAGCAATGTTAGTCTGGTTTTCTAATAATTTTAAAAAAAGCTATCCTTTAGAAATTCAAAAACTAATATCTAAAAAACAAGATTCAATTACCACAGATTTCCTGTTTCATAGCATTTTAGATATTAGTAAAATAGAAAACTATAAGTACTTAAAAAATCAAAGTATATTTAATTAGTATGCTATAGTTTATTTCTTTTTTCCTTCTTCTGTAAAATGTTCAGTCAAACTTTTTTCTGTTTTTACGATACTAACAATGATAGATAAAAACACAAAAGCCATGGGTTGCCAGGTTAGTGCTGCATTTAAAAAAGTTACAAACGCTAAGCCAGCAAGAAAAGAAATGCCTGCATAAATTAACAAACTTTTATTAAAAGAGGTGTTTGCATAATCCCATATTTGTTGATTCTGAGTTGCTTTCGGTGTTCTATAACCATATAAACTATTTATTTTCTTAGGTGGAAGTTTCCAAAAAATAATGCTAATTAAAAACAATAATCCATTTGTGGTAAACACGTATAATAAAGCATCATTCATCTTTCTATTTTTTTAAAATTTACTACCACTTCCTTTTTTACAGGTCTTAACAACCCTTCTTGCGCAAAAGATGCTATTAGTTTTCCATCTCTTGTAAATATATTTCCTTTAACCAAACCCCTTGCCCCGTATGCATTTGGTGATTCGGCAGAGAATAACATCCAATCATCAAAATCGAAATCTCTAAAAAACCACATCGAATGGTCTAGACTAGCTGTTTGGGTATTTGCAAAACTAAACTTACTCCCGTTAGGGTTAAAAGCAGCCTTTAAGACATTGTAATCAGATATGTAGGTAAGAATTTCTTGTTTTGTTCTATAGTCTAAATCTATTTTTTCACCTTTTAAACGAAACCAAACTTGTTCTGTTGCTGGAAAATCTTTTGGGTCTAAAGGGTTTGGAACTCTTACAGGTTTAAACTCTATGGGTCTTTTTACACTTAAAAAGGCCTTGGTAGACTTTGGTAAGAAGTCGCCAAATTGTGCTAACATATCGTCCCAACTTGATAATTCTTCTGGTTGCTTTATGTTCGCATCAAAATTTGTTTGATGTTCAAAACCCTCTTCTTTTTTATGAAATGATGCAGCTAAAATAAAAATAGATTTATCGTGTTGAATTGCAGTAACTCTTCGGGTAGAAAAACTTCCGCCATTTCGCATTTCTTCTACTTTATACTGAATAGGGACTGTTAAGTCTCCTGCTTCTAAAAAATAACTATGTAAAGAATGTAAAAAGCGGTTTTCTGGTATGGTTCTATAGGCAGCATTTACAGCTTGTGCTAAAACTTGGCCTCCAAAAACATGCGGACTTCCAATAGTATAACTATCTCCACTAAAGGTATTGTTGCCTAAATTTTTTAAGTCTAAAAGGGCAATTAATTCTTGGCTAGTTTGCATTTATTCTATTTTTTAAAAGGAAATTTTTGTTGAAACGGAGTCGGTTGAACTCTTTGCAAAAATAACTTTAAAATTTTGTTTTTTATGGTTTTCTTGTGACGAAGATACATGGTTAAATCTTGAGGAATTGCACCAACAGAACTTTTAATTTCGCTTGCGGTTCTGCCAAAATTAATTGTTTTTAATTTTTTGCTAATGCCAATTTTTATATATTCATATAGCATTCTTTGGTAAATGGCATATGCTCTATTTAATTGATAATCAATGCCTACAAAATGTGCGTCTAAAGAGTTTTTGTTTACTACGCCAGAGATAAAACCTACCATTTTATCTTCTAGCCAATAGGTTTTTAAGATATAATCTTCACCCAGATTTTCTTTTAAATCTCTATAAGTCTCTAAATTAAAATTACCCAAATTAAAGCCAGCATTAGCAGCTACTTTTTCGTATAAAGTGGTCATTTTAGGTAATTGTTCTTCAAAAGTACTTAAAGTAACTTCTCTTATTAAAAGTTCTGCACTTTGTAGATATGCTTTTCTTGCTTTTACTCTAAATTTTGTTTTCATTGCGGCCAAATAGTCATCAAAATTGTGCCAATTTTCCTCTAATTGCAGTTTCATATTCGGTGCTACAGAAAATGCATGGTACTTATAATCTTTTAACTCATCTGTAATAAACAACGATTCTTTTGCAAAGTCTTTTAGTAAGAATGCATCTATCTGTTTTTTTAATGTTTTGTTAGAATTAACAAAATAATTAATGCTTTTTGCGAGTTCTTTTACAATTGCTTTTTTATCTTGATTTTCCTTTATAAAAACACCATGTTCTCCGCTTACAAAGGTGTTTCCACAAATTAAAAGTTTTAATGGTTTTTTATTTGGAATTATATTTAATTTTCTACCAATTTTTTTTAAAAATTCTAAATCGTTTTTAATTCCTTTTAAATAAAAGTCAATAATTTTTATACTAGCAAAAGCGATTGGTTGCTTATGATTATCAATTAATACGATATATGAAAAAGTAATTTTTGAATGGTTTTTTTCTAAAGAAGTTAAAAATTTAGGATTGAAATAAATATTACCTCCACAACCTAAGGCCTCCCAAGTTTGGGAAGGAATTGCTGCTACAGAAGTGTAAAATAATGCAGTGCTTGTATTTTTACAAGAGATCAAATTAATTAATTGAGGTTTTAGTATTTTGTAATATTTAATATACCGTATTCTTATTTAAAAGTTAAAGATGCTAAAAAAAAAATGGTTAGAGAAACTTTAAATTTAAAATATCAATACATCTTCTTTGGCATCAATTAAGGTATCTTTTTAAAAATAATTAACTGTATTTTTGTACAGAATAAAAAATGAAATTTAGATGGATTTATCTGCAAATGCGTGGGAAAATAGATATTTAAATAATGATATTGGCTGGGATTTGGGAGAGGTTTCGACACCATTAAAAGAATATTTTGACCAACTTGAAAATAAAGAAATTAAAATTTTAATTCCTGGTGGAGGAAACTCCTATGAGGCAGAATATTTATTTAATAACGGATTTGAAAATGTTTTTGTAGTTGATGTATCTAGATCTGCAATTGAGAATATTCAGAAAAGAGTGCCCAATTTCCCAAGAAAACAGTTAATTATTGGAGATTTCTTTGAATTAGAAAATACGTTTGACTTAATTATAGAGCAAACCTTTTTTTGCGCCATAAATCCGAATCTTAGAGAAGCTTATGTTCTTAAAATGAACCAACTCTTAAAACCAAATGGCAAATTAGTAGGTTTGATGTTTAATGTTCCTTTAAATAAAGACAAGCCACCGTTTGGTGGAAATAAAGAAGCATACATTTCATTTTTTAAGCCGCACTTTAGCATACAAAAAATGGATACCTGTTACAATTCTTTTGGAAACAGAAAAGGACGGGAATTATTTGTAAATCTGCAAAAAAAATAAATACACAATTTTTTAAAAGTTAGCGATTAGAAATTGTTAAAAAGTTATTGTTTTCTATTAAGTTTGTAAAGATGAGAAATACGTTAGGAAAACAAGAACGTTTAAAAAGTAAAAAATTAATAGAAAAGCTATATACTGAAGGCGATTCTATTAAAACTTTTCCTTTAAGAATGGTGTATGTACAAACAGCACATACATCAGATTTTCCTTGCCAAGTAGGTGTTTCTGTAGCAAAGAAAAATTATAAATTAGCGGTAGACAGAAACAGGTTAAAGCGCTTAATGCGGGAAACATATAGATTGCAAAAACAAATTGTTTACAACAATTTAGATGAACCCTATGTTTTTATGATTTCGTATATTGGTAGGGAAGAAATTAAGTATGAAGATTTATACTTAAAAATGGAGAAACTATTAACTCTCTTTATCGATAAAGTAAAAGTTAAAACAGATGAGAATATTTAATCCTAAAAAGAAAACTATTGTTCTATTATTAATAGGAATTATTTTTTTAACCTATTCTTTTAAATCAAAGTTTTTTGAAGTTGCTAAACAAATAGAAATTTACAACTCTTTATTTAAAGAGTTAAACATGTATTATGTAGATGAAATTAATCCTGCAGAATTTACTAATAAAGCAATTAAAAATACCTTAAAAGACCTAGACCCTTATACCATTTTTTATACTGAACAAGACGTAGAAACTGCAAGAATACGAAGAGCAGGGGAGTATGGAGGAATAGGAGTTGCAGTACATTATCTAGAACAAGGAATTCAAATAAGTGAAATTTACAAAGATTTTTCTGCAGATAAAGCAGGCTTAAAAGCAGGAGATATTATTATTTCTGTAGACAACCAATCTATAAAAAATAGAAAAGTAGAGGAGCTTTCCATGCTTTTAAAAGGAACGCCAAATAGTAAATTATCTATAGAAGTTAATAGACAAGGAGAAATATTTAGAAAAGATATTTTTAGGGATAAGGTGCTCATTAATGCTGTGCCATTTGCAGAAATGATTGATGAAAATACTGGTTATATTGCATTAATGCGTTTTAATGAAAAGGCATCTTCTGAAGTTAAAAAGGCATATCGAAAATTAAAGAAACAAGGAATGACAAAGCTTGTTTTTGATTTGCGTTACAATCCGGGTGGTTCTTTATTAGAGTCGATTAGAATTTCTAATTTTTTCTTACCAAAAGGCAGGAAAATTGTGAGTACAAAAGCCAAAATTAAAAAATGGAGCACAACTTATAAAACTAAAAATGATCCTTTAGATTTAGAAATACCAATTGTTGTTTTAATAAATGAACGCTCTGCATCTGCATCTGAAATTGTAAGTGGTTCTTTGCAAGATTATGATAGAGCCGTAATTATGGGTAAGCGTTCTTTTGGTAAAGGTCTGGTGCAGCGTCAAAAAGAACTTACCTATGGAACACAGTTAAAATTAACAATTTCTAAATACTATACACCAAGTGGTAGATGTATTCAGGAGTTAGACTATGAGAATAGAGATTCAAAAACAGGTAAAGTACCTAAATTTTCTGATAGAGGAATTAATGAATTTAAAACTGCAAACGGAAGAACAGTATATGACGGTGGAGGTGTAATGCCAGATGTTAAAATTAATACATCTAACAGAAATAAAACAACAGAAGAATTGTTAAAGTCAAAAGCTATTTTTGATTTTGCAACGCTTTACTTCTATGAAAACAAAATACTAGAAAATCAGAGTGATTTTAAGTTCAAAAATTCAATTTTTAATAAGTTTGTAGACTATTTGAAAATTGATACAACTTTTGTGATACCTCAAGAATCTTTGTTTAAAAAAGCTTTTTTATCAGCAAAAGAAAATAATATTTCAAGAGCATATAATGAAATTACAGAAAAAATAGCAGCATATAAAATCAATGAAATATCAAAAAATAAAAACATTATTTTAGAATTAATAAAGTCAGAAATTATAGAAAGATATTTTTATAAAGAAGGTGTTTATCAATACAATTTAAAGAATGATAAAACTATTTCTGAAGCATTGTCTTTGCTGAAAAATGAAGAAAAATATAGTGAAATTTTATCGGGGAAATAGCTTTATCTTGCAATCTAAATATATATATGTCAGAAATTAATAAAACACCTAGAACAAGAGCTCAAGAATCTACCAATGCTATAGAAAAATTATATATTTCTATGCGTCATTTGTTTAGTAGAGGCTTTTATAAGCCAATGGGTATTTCAGGAGAAACTTTACGCAAATCTTTACTACTTCTAAGACCAGAAATTTATGGTTCTATAGCAGAAGAAAGAATAGAGCTAAGTGGCTTAACCTACGTTATAGAGCGGCTTCCTGAAGGAATAGAAGAATGCCAATACATTAATTTAACGGCAGATGAGGGATATAAAAGCTCACATTTTAATTCAATTATTCCACCAAAGAGAAGAAGAAATTGCTATAGAATAGATAAAAATCAAATGAACATAGAGATTACCAGAGGGCGCTCTGAAATCTATGATATTCTTACACATTTAACCTTTTTATTTATAGAGTCTCATAAGATTCAAGAAAGAGTTACACTAAATGATGGTGAAGATTTTACGAGAGAATGGAAATATTTAGAGAATACTGTAATACATCAAAAAGTACTTACTGCAGAAGAAAGAGAGGTTACTATTGTACATGTTGGTAATATTTTAGGAAGATCTTTTGATGAAGTTTTAGATATTTATAAAACATTCTCTTCAAAGGAAAATCCTGATCGATTTTTTCAATTAATTTATTGGTTAGGGAAACTTGCTATAAATGAGGTAATAGAAAATAATAAAAGAACGGTAACATTTAGTTCTGTGCTTGTAGAAGAAATTGGGCATCATATTTACGGTGAAATTTGGGCTAATAATATTAAAAAAGTTTTATATCAGAAGAGTTTGTTAGAAAGACCAATACACATTATAAGTGCAAATATGCATAGTGTATTAAATTCAATATATGCAAAAAATGCTTTGCCAAAAGAAGCCAAAGATTTAAAAGGTTTTGAACTGTATCAGCTTTTAAGTAATGCAGACAGTAAGCCATTACAGAAAAAAGTAAAGGATTTTGCCTCTTTAAATGGTCTTGATTATATAAAAGATACCTCGGGTACAAATATAAATGTACAAATTATAGATACTGCTAAAATAAACTTTGATGTTTTATCGTTCTCTAAAAAAGATATTTTAGAAGAGAATGCTGTAATTATTGTAATGGATTATGCTTTTGGTGAACAAGCTTATGAAACAATGGATGAATTGTTAAAACCATATGCTAGTAAAAAGAACAGTAAAACTCATTTAGATGTAAAATCTGTATCAATAATGGGTAAAGCAGGAATTTTAGAAGGAGGTAAAGGAGACATTATGATTCCTTCTGCTCATATTTTTGAAGGAACAGCAGATAACTATCCTTTTAAAAACGAGTTAGCTAAAGCTGATTTAGAAGGTTTTGGAATTGAAGTTTTTGATGGGTCTATGATTTCAGTTTTAGGAACATCATTACAAAATAAAGATTTATTAAAGTTTTTTCATGATTCTACCTGGAATGTTATTGGTTTAGAAATGGAAGGAGCTCATTATCAAAAAGCAATACAATCTGCATCTAAAATTAGAGGTAATATTTCTGAAGATGTAAAAGTTAGATATGCATATTATGCATCTGATAACCCCTTAGAAACGGGAGCAACTTTAGCATCTGGGGGTCTAGGAATGACAGGTGTTACACCAACATATGCTATTACTCAAAAAATAGTAGAACAAATTTTTAATAATTAAATTGTAATAATAATAAGAACAAATGTCAACAAATCAACAAAAAGAGAATAGTAAAAGCAACAATGAAGAAGAAGTAGATTTAGGTTCTTTATTTGTAATAATAGGAAAAGGATTTTCCAAGTTTTTTAATTTTATTGGGGACATTTTTAAAGGAATTTTTCATTTCCTTATCGTAATATTAATTTTTCTTAAAGAAAATAATCTTAAAATAGGAATTGCAGCAATTATTGGTTTTGCAGTTGGGATTTTTTTAGAGCTAAAATCATCAGACACATACAGTTCTGTTATGTTAGTGCAACCAAACTTTAAAAGTGTTAGCCAATTGTATAACAACATAAATTACTATAATGACTTAGTAAAACAGAAAGATACGGTAGGAATTCAAAATACTTTTAATTTAGATAAAGAGACAGCTGCTTCTTTAAAAGAGTTTTCAATAGAACCCATTGATAATGAAAATGATATTATAAACGCTTACAATGATTTTGTTTTAGAAGCAGATACCGCAACTGTTAGCAGTTATACTTTTCAATATTTTAAAGCTTCCTTTAAGGATTTAGATTATAAAACTCATGAAATAAATGTGATTGCAGAAAAAAATGATGTTTTCAATAAGTTAGATGAGATAATCATATCTTCTGTTGTTAAAAATAAGTATTTCAGCCGTGTTAAAGAATTAACAAACGAAAACTTAAATAGAACAGATTCTTTGTTGCGCCAAAACTTAGGTCAAGTAGACTCTTTAAGAAAAGTATATATGCAAGTAATGATTGAAGAAGCAAAAAAACAATCTAACGGCACAAGTATCGATTTAGGTGGAGAGAAAAGAAGCACAAAAGAATTAGAACTATTTGCAACAAAAGGTGATTTAAACTTAGAATTAATAGATGTTGTTATAGATAAATCAGAAAAGTATGAAGTTGTTAATGTGATTTCTAATTTTCAGCCAAAGGGTTCTGAAATAAAAGGAGTTGAGAATAATAAAGGGGTTCAATTGGCTATTTTAAGTTCCGTTTTAGTAATTTTTATTTTATTACTTTTAAAATTAAATAATTTTTTAAGTGTTTATAGAAAGTAATTTAACTTGATGAGTTTTTTTTGAAAAGAGTAGTTTTTTAATATATATGTTTATTAGTTTTAGTTCTTTGAAATTGAATTGATTACTAAATATTTTAAAGACTTAAATAAAAATTAATTTGATAAAAAAAATAATTGATAATTTTTTAAAATCAGAACTTCAAGTTAAAATAGCGAATGGAGTTTTGTGGTCTTTCTTTGGAACATTAATTTCTAGAGGGTTTCTTTTTTTAACTATGATTTTAATTACTAACACAGTTAGTTTAAAAGAATTTGGAGAAATTGGTATTATAAAATCTATTATAGTCACTTTTAGTTTATTTAGTGTAGCGAGTTTTGGGGTCACTGCAACTAGATATATTTCTATTTATAAGGGTAAGGATTTAAATAAAGTATCTAAAATTTTATCTCTAACTTATTTATCAACTTTTATTATTAGCGTTTTAATTTTTTTAATAATAAATATTTTTTCAAAACAGTTTGCGACTCATTTAATTAATAATGAAAGTTTTTTAATAGAAACATTATTAATTTCTATTGCTATTTTTTTTTCTGCTTTAAACGGTTTTCAAAATGGGGCACTTGTTGGTTTTGAGAAATTTAAAAGTATTGCAATTGTTAATATTGTAAATGGTGTATTAGCGATACCAATTCTTTATTTTTCTACAATATTTTATGGAGTAATCGGTTATTGTTCGGGGATGGCTATATTATTTTTTTTATTATTTATTTTTTCTTCTTATTTCCTTAATAATGCTAAAAAAGAAGCAGGCATTAGGTATGGTTTAAAAGGGATTAAAGAAGAGTTAAGTGTCATCAAGAAATTTAGTGTACCTTCTTTTTTAGGAGGTTTTATTGTTAGTCCTACAATACTTATTTGTAATAGCATACTTGTAAAGTCGGACAATGGTTTTGTAAATATGGCGATTTACGAGGCTGCTTTTAACTTTTCTATAGTTGCTATGACTTTTAACTCTATGATTGGACAAGTAATATATCCATTTGCTGTAAGATTGTTTAATAAAAATAACAATAAGTTTAATTTTTTTAATTTAAATGCCCCTTGGTTGATTGGTGTTTTTTTAAGTCTTTTTTTAATATTTCTACCAGATATTTTTTCAATGATTTTTGATGAAAAATATCATAATATTAAGATGTATAATACCGTTTCTTGCATTGCTATATTTATTATATTTATTAGTCATAGGCAAGGTATTTCAAGAAATTTAGCAGCAATAAATAAAATGTGGTACAGTTTTTTTGATAATTTTATTTGGTCTATTCTTGCAGTTTTATTTACTTATTTTTTAGTTTATGAGGGGTCACTCGGCCGAGCTTTAGCCTTTATAGGTGCATATTTCGTTAACTCCTTTATTGTTTTACCGTTTTATGTAAATAAAAAAGTTTTTAATAAAGATTTTATATATTCTCGAGAAAGTATTTTAATTTGGCTTTTAGTTCTTATTAGTTTTACTACAATTTTTTTAAATTTAGATTTATTCTGTAGGTTGCTGCTATTGCTAACTTCTCTGCTATTGTTAAGTTTTATTTCTATTAAATGGTTCTTAAGGTTAAGTAAAAGTAAAGAGGCTTAAAAGCTACTTATTTATTTCGTCATAAATATAGTTTGAAGTTTTAATTATTACATTTGAGTATTAAATTAAAAAAAAATTCATTTTAATTATTTATGACAAAGAAAAATAAAAACACTATTTATATTTTATATTCTCTTTTTTTAACAGAAAATGGAGAAAAAATTGTGATAGGAGGTATTCAAAAATACATACTTGGTTTAATCAATGTTTTTTCAAAGAATTATCATATCAAAATTATTCAGAGGTCTAGCTATAATTTTTACAAAAAATACGATACTTATCAGGTTTTAGGTTTTCAGGTCAAGGGAAATAAGAATTTAGGGAAACAGTTGTATAAAAATATTGAAAACAGTTTAAATCCTTCTGACTATGTAATTTGGGCATCTGATAGAGTCTCCTTTAAAATTTCGCATAAAAAAACAATTGCTATTCAACATGGAATTACTTTTGATTTTATTGACTACGCTAATATAAAATTTGGTTCTTTGTTGAAAAAGAACCTAATAATTTCAATTTTTTATAGATTTTTGCAGTACTTGAGTGCAATTAAATATTTTTTAAGATCTTCTACAGTTATTTGTGTAGATTATAATTATTTAAATTGGATAAGAACTGTTTTACCAAGAAGGCTTACAAATAGAGTTTCTGTAATTCCAAATTACTCAGAAATCCCAGATCAACCAAATGAAGTGGTAGCGTCAAAAATGATAAATATAATTTTTGCTCGACGTTTTTTTGAGTACAGAGGCGTTTATATTTTATGCGAAATAATTGAAAATTTATCAAAAAAGCACGATCACATTAAATTTGGGATATATGGTGATGGGCCATTAGAGTCATATATGATTAATAGATTAAAAAACTATTCAAACGTATCTTTTTCTAAATTTAGTGTAAAAGATGCCCTGAAGATACCGATGAGTTATAATATTTCTTTGATTCCAACTTTTGGAAGTGAGGGTACCTCTTTAAGTTTATTAGAATCTATGGCTTGCTACTGTGTTCCTATAGTTTCAAACGTTGGGGGGTTAACAAATGTAATACTAGATGGTTATAATGGTTTTTTAGTAAATCCAACAGCCAATGAGTTTTGTGAAAAAATAGAGTTTCTTATTAATAATAAAACCGAGTTGAAGGTGATGGGTGATAATGCAAGAAAGACAATTGAAGTCAGTTTTTCTTTTATGAAATGGAAAAGTAAATGGGAAGATATAATTAAAATGATAGATTAGTCCTATGGAATTATTTTTGATGTATGCCACCTTTGTTTTTATCATTTATATTGCAATAAAAAGCACCCCAGTAGCTTTAGCTATTTTATTAAATATTAATCTTTTTAGAGCAATTCCTTATGTCAATTATAAATTTCCGAATTATGGTTATTATAATGAAAATGATATTGTTTTAGGAGCTATTTTACCCATTACATGTTTTTTAATTATTTTTTTAAAGATTGTCTTAAAAACAAAACAGATTAAATACCATACAGATGTTTTTGATGTTTTTATACTATTATTAAGTATTGTCATGCTTGTTTCCATATTATTTTCTCCGGACAAATTGAAGTCAATTGTGTACTCTGGTATATTCATTTTTTTAAGCTTACCTTTTTATGTAGCAGCTAAGTTTCATTTTTTAAATACAAAAGACTATAAGGGAGATTTGCATAAGTTTTTTAGTGCTATTGTCTTTTTTGCAATAATGTTCGCGCTAGTTAGTTTATATCTACATAATATAGCAAAGTATCCGTATGAAAGGATGACATTCCCTGGTGTTTACCCAATAGCTTTTTGTTTGTTTTTGTGTACCGCTTTAATTATTGTAATAATTTACTACATAAAACCATCATTTAAAAAAGAATTATCAAAAAAAAATCAATTTATTTTTGCAATTCCTGTTTTAGGAATCATAATATTCTCGATTATAAAAACAAACACCAGAGGACCAGTTTTTGCAATATTATTATGTTTTATTGTGATGCTAATGCTTTTTTTTAAGATTAAGTTGCACACTAAAATTATTATGAGCGCTCTAATTAGTTTATTCATAGGTTTTGTAACATTAATTAGTGTTTTTGATGTTGAAAAAATTGCTAAAAGGTTTATAAATCTTGCCCCTGCAGACGCCAATTCATTTTCTCCACGGATTTTAGCATATTTAGATTCTGTAAAAATATTATTAATACGCCCTTGGGGTATAAGTGTCGGTACTTTTGGTCAGTTTTATTCTGATCAAGATTCTCTTGGAGCAGATGCGGGCGCTTACTCTCATAATTTATTTATGGAGCTTATATCTAGTTTTGGGCTTTTGGGTGTATTCTTATCTTTTTTTTTAATTTATATATTTTTGTTTGAATATAATTTTATAATCAAAAATCAAAAGAAAATATTTTCAGATCATTTATTTTTCATTTCAATTGTTTTGTTGGTTTTTTTCTTTTTTGAGACACAATTTAGTTTTACCTTAAATACACACAAAGGTTTTTATTTAAGTATGGCACTATATGCAATAAGTAAATTTAAATTTTTAAAAAACAGATCGTATGATATTTAAGGATTTAAATTTTAAAAATGAGTTTTTTTTAGCAACAGCTTTTTCTCTTTTTGGTATAATTCCCTTAGTTCCCTCAAAGGCAATTCCTACACTTACGGGTTTTGCACTTTTATTGATAATTATACATTCTTTAAAGCTTAAAAAAATAAAAAGTAAAAAGTCTTTATTTTTATTAAATAGTTCTTTGTTTTTAATATTATTAATAACTTTAAAAGACAATTTTAATTTTTTAACTTTAAAAAAGTTAGAACAAATGTGTTCTCTACTAATTTTTCCTTTAGTTTTTTATTTTTTTCAAAGAGAAGATAATTATAAAATATGGTTAGGTTTTGAGCTATGGAAAAAGATCTTTATGTTTTCTTCAGTTTTATATGTTTTTGTTTGTTTTTACTTAGCTTATAAATATATTAATCCAAAATACCCCAACTTTGATGCAAATTTTTTTAGGCAAGCAATATTAGAATCTACTTATTTTTCAAGAGACCCTGTCTACATTTCTTTGTACTTAAATATTGCTATTTTCTTCTGCATTGACTTTTTTTTAAGAGCTGTAAAACCAATATATAAATTTTTACATATCTTATTTATATTTATATTATTGTCGCTTGTTTTTGTTTTGCAAGTAAAAATGGCAATTATTGCATTAGTAATTTGTGTGACTATTTTACTATTCCTGCAGCTTGAGTTAAGGAAATTCTTAATCACGACATTTATTATTGTTATTTTACCTTTAATTTTAGTTACCCAAAGTAATTCTATGAAATTCAATAGATTTTCAGAGTTATTCAGCACTAATAGTTTAATTGAGAATACACAGTATAATTCTGTTTTTGTGCACAAGCAAACGATCATCTGTGCTTTAGAAGTTTTTAAAAGCCACTTTTTTTTTGGAGTTGGTTTAGAGAACTCTAATTCATACTTGGACAGTTGTGTAAGATCTATATATAAGCATAATAAAGATGTTGTTTATAACTCTCACAATCAATATTTAAGTTATGCACTTCATTCAGGCATATTAGGTTTTATACTTATTATTATAGTACTTTTTATTGCTTTGAAACAGAGTTTCAAAAATGATTATTTTTTATTCGTGATACTTTTGTATTTTTGTATTTCTTTTTTTACCGAAAACATTTTAGAAAGACAGCCAGGATTAATACTTTTTGCTTTTTTATTAAATATTACGCCTAATATTAGAACTAAGGTTGCTAAGAGTCTAATGAGTAATTAGCTTTAAATCATAATTAAATACTTAAATGATTAAAATTCTTGTTGTATATCATTATTTTCCACACTATAGACTTCCAGTATTAAAGGCTTTGTCTAATCAGGAAAATGTAGATTTAGAATATACTTTTTTATCAGGCTCTACGGCAGATATTCCTATAAATATTTTAATGAAAGCAGATTTTACTGGATTAAACTTTATCTCAGTTAAGAATAGATGGTTTTTTGGGAAAATATTATGGCAAACAAAAGTTTTGTGGTACTCTATTTCTAACCAGTATGATTGTGTTGTATATTTAGGTAATCCCAATTTCACAACTACATGGTTAGGAGCTTTTTTTGCAAGAGTAATAGGAAAGCCAGTTCTTTTTTGGACACATGGTTTTTTAAAGACTAAAAGCTTTAGTGATAAAATTAGAAAAATTTTCTTTCGCATACCAAATGCTTTATTGCTCTACGGTAATAAAGCAAAGGATAATTTAATTTCTCGAGGTTTTAATGTTGACCGCTTGTTTGTAATTTATAATTCTTTAGATTTTGAAAATCAAATAAAGATTAAGCAAACTATTAATGAAAAGGATGTTTTTAAATTGAAATGTAAACTATTTAAGAACCCTAATTTGCCAGTACTTATTTTTATAGGAAGACTTACACAGCAAAAAAAATTATTAGATATAATTGAAGTTACGCAAATGTTGCATAATGAAGGGATTCCTGTAAATGTTTTATTCGTAGGAGATGGCGCAATGAGAGAAGAGTTAATAAAAAGTATTGAGTTAAAGTTGTTGTCAGATTATTTTACATTTTTTGGAGAATGTCACAAGGAAGAGCAATTAGCTCAATTAATTACCTTGTCTGACCTTTGTGTAAGTCCTGGTGAAGTTGGTTTAACTGCAATACATAGTTTAGTATATGGAACTCCTGTTGTTACTCACGATTCCGAGAAATTTCAAATGCCTGAATATGAGGCAGTAGTTGATGGAGTTACTGGAGGTCTTTACGAATTTAACTCATTAGATTCTTTGTTTTTAAAAGTGAAAGAATGGTTAATTAAAGATAATTTACAAGAAATTAAAGATAATTGTTTTAAGATGATTAATGATTATTATAACCCAAAAGTTCAAGTGAAGTTGATTAATAGAGCTATTAAAAAAATATTAGATGAAAAATAAATTTAAAAGAAATTATAGATATATTCGATCGATAATTAGAAATTTTAGTTATAATTTAAAGTATATAGACTATACATTTGATATACAAAAACCTATTTTTATTAGCAGAGATCTTAGGATGGGTAAGTTTGGTTTCATTGGAAGAGATTCATGGATATGCCCAAACGTTACTATGGGTAATTATGTAATTATTGCACCTAAGTTGGCAATACTTGGAGGAGATCATAATTACAAAACTCCAGGTGTTCCTGTTATTTTTAGCGGTAGATCAAAATGTGAAAGAACAATTATTCAAGATGATGTTTGGATAGGTTATAGGGTTGTAATTAATTCTGGTTTAACTATAGGCAAGGGCGCTATTATTGCTGCCGGAAGTATTGTTACAAAAAATGTTCCTCCTTATACGGTTTTTGGTGGAAATCCAGCAGAATTTATTAAATTAAGGTTTTCACCAGCAGAGCAAATAGTGCATGAAAAAATGTTATTACGAAAGCCATTTTTTTCAGAGGTTTACAACCAACCCCAAATGCTTTATTAGAAAGAACATAGATCTTTCAAATAACTTAAAAGTTATAATTAGCTTTAAAATTTTAAGTATTTATGGGTTATGTTTATTCTAAGTTATTTTCGAACTGTTTTTTAATATAAATTTTTTAGAATGGAGTAATATTTTCATTTTACGAACGTTTTATAGAATGAAAAGTTAAGTAGATATCAATTTTAGAAACCTTAGTATCTAGTGTTTTATTATTACATGTGCTTATGACAAGATTTTAGAGGTAATTAGAACGGCTTACAGTGATTGCAGTAAAAGGTAAAGTAGATGTTTTTTTATTTTAGAGAAAATTTTTACACTTAAAAAATTTAGTAAAGAAATTATAACAATTTTAAATATTGATACAAAACTTAAAAACATTTAAACTTCCAGGAAATTTTAGAGGTAGAAATGCTTTTGTTGTTCAGCTATGGTGGTTTACACAGGCGATCTTTTTCAGAAACTCACCTCAGTTCTTATACGGCTTTAGGCGTTTTTTGTTAAGATTGTTTGGTGCAAATATTGGTAAAAAAGTAGTTATTAGACCAACGGTAAAAATAACATATCCTTGGAAGGTTTCTATTGGAGATTATTCTTGGATTGGAGATGATGTAGTTTTATATTCTTTAGGGAATATTGAAATAGGTAAAAACGTGGTGATTTCTCAAAAATCATATATATGTGCCGCTTCTCATGATTATTTAGAACCAGATTTCCCTATTTTTGCAGGCGTTGTAAGAATACAGGATGAATGTTGGTTGGCAACGGATGTTTTTGTTGCTCCAGGGGTTACAATCCACAAAGGAACTGTTCTTGGTTCTAGAAGTAGTGTTTATAAAGATTTACCTGCAAATAAAGTATGCATAGGTAATCCGGCAAAAATAGTTAGAAATAGAGTCCCTACTGCACAACTCTAATCTGCTAATTGATAAAAATTATATTAGAAAAAAAGATTGACTAAAAAAATTACTATTATAGGAATTAATTATTATCCAGAAGATACAGCCATTGGTTTATATACTTCTCAACTTGCTGAATATTTTAATGAAAATAATATTGATGTTACGGTTATTACAGGGCTTCCATATTACCCAGCTTGGAGGATAAATGATGAGTATAGGTCTAAAAAGACTTTTTATAGTGAATATGTAAATGGAATTAAAGTGCTAAGGTACAAACAGTATGTTCCAAGAAAGCCTACTTTTTTTAAAAGGATTCTACATTTATTAGATTTTTCTTTAGGTATTTTTATTAATGTTTTAAAAATAAAAAAAACAGATGTTGTTCTTTGTATCGTTCCTTTTATTGGAACTGTTTTCTTAGGGAAAATTTTAGCAAAAACAAAAAAAGCTAAACTTTGGGTTCATATACAAGATTTTGAATTTGATGCAGTTTCAGATTCAAACTTAGTAGAAAATAAAACGAATAAAAGCATTATTTTTAGAGGATTGTTCTGGGTAGAAAAAGAATTGCTGAAATCAGCCGATTTATTAAGCACCATAAGCTCTTTAATGATTTCCAAACTTCAAAAAAAAATTAAATCTGAAAAGAAAAATAAAAAACTTCTTCCTAATTGGGTAGATTCAAATTTTATAAAACCTCAAAATTATAAAACACATAAATATTTAGCATCATCAAAATTTAAAATATTATATTCAGGAAATATAGGAGAAAAACAAGATTGGGAATTTTTTATAAAATTTGTAAAAGAATTAGAATGTTTAGCAGATATAGAAATAATAGTTGTGGGCAATGGAAGTAAAAGAATTTGGTTAGAGGAAAAGTTATTAGATTTAGACAATATATTTTTCCGAAATCCCGTTAAATATTCAGAACTTTCAAATTTATTATGTAGTGCAGATTTACATATTTTATTTCAAAAAATGGAGGTTATAGATACTGTAATGCCATCAAAGATTTTAGCCATGATGTCTAGTAGAAGGCCATCATTAATTACTGGAAATTTAAAATCTGAAGTTTATTCAATTATTAATCAATCAAAAAGTGGTAAATATTTTGAAACTAAAGATATTAATGAAGTTTTGGGATTTGTTAAAAAATTGAAACTTGATATGCCTTTACAAAAAGAGTATGGAGAAAATGCCAGAAAATTTGTTTCTAAAAATTTTTCGAAAACAACTATTTTAAACCAATTTATAGATACATTTAACAAGTTAATAGAAAAGTGAAATCAAAAATCAAAAAATATTCCAATTTAGTTAGACCATTAATAATCTTATTTGATGTACTAATTATAAATGCTGTTATCTACTTTTTTTCAGACAAAGAACATTTGAATATTCAATTTGTCTCATATATTTCTCTTTTTTGGCTATTATTAGCTTATTACACAAAATTTTATAATGTTTATAGATATACTCATGTTCTGAGGTTAATAACATTACTAATCTCACATTTTTTTGTCTTTCTACTTGCTTTTTTTGCATATTTTACGATTTTTGAAGAAGGAGAAATTGTAAGTAAGCAATCTAATGTTGTATTCTGGTTTACTGCAATAATTATTTTTTTTAAATTTATTTTCTTTTTTCTTTTAAAAAAATATAGATTAATTGGAAAAAATTATAAAAATGTAGTTGTTTTCGGTGATAGTAATTCTGCTCAAAACGTTGCAGCATTATTTAATAAAAGAAAAGATTTAGGATATAGATTTCTTGGGTTTTTTTCAGATAAACACAGTAAATCTAAAAAACATTTAGGAACTATTAGAGAGGGCTTATTATACGCAAAAAAAGAAAGCATTGATGAAATTTATTGTGAAATTAACTGCGTTACAACACTTAAGTTAAAAGAGATTAGAAGTTTTTGCAATAAAAATAAGATAGAATTTAGTTTAATCCCAGAAAATAAAGCAATTTATAGTAAAGATTTTAGTCTAGAACATTATGGAACGCTTCCTATTTTAAAACCGAAACAATTACCTTTTGAAAGAATAGAAACTCATATAATGAAAAGAGTTTTTGACGTGTTTTTTTCATTAATTGTTTGTTTGTTTTTACTGTCTTGGTTACTACCAATTTTATGGATTATTGTAAAAATAAATTCGAAAGGAAAGTTTTTCTTTAAGCAAAAAAGAGATGGTATAAATGAGAATCAGTTTTATTGTTATAAAATAAGGTCTATGAGAGAAAATGATTTAGCGGATGAAATTTCTACTATTAAAAACGATGATAGAATTACTTCTGTTGGAGTATTTTTAAGAAAAACTAGCCTAGATGAATTACCCCAGTTTTTTAATGTTTTAATTGGTGATATGAGTGTTGTTGGTCCAAGACCACACATGAATATTCAAACAGAAAAGTACTTAAACGAAATTGATAATTATTTGATACGAAATTCTGTAAAACCTGGTATAACTGGATTGGCTCAAGTATCTGGGTATAGAGGTGAAGTAAAAAAGAAGTCAGATATAGATAATAGAGTACGCCTAGATATTTTTTACATAGAAAACTGGTCTTTCTTTTTAGATCTTAAAATTATTGTGCAAACTGTATTTAACGTATCTAAAGGGCAAGAAAAAGCGTACTAATAAAATGAATAAAAAATTAGACATATCAGCTTCTATTGTTCTTTATAAAGAAGATTTAGAAGAACTTACTAAAACAATAGATTGCTTTTTAAATACGCCAATAACAAAAAAATTATTTTTAATTGATAACACAGAAAATAAAGAGTTTGAAAATATATTTCATCAAAAAGATATTGAATATCTTGCTATAGGTAAGAATATTGGCTTTGGAGCAGGGCATAATACTATATTAAGTAAAATTAGTAATCTTTCATATCATCATTTAGTGTTAAATCCGGATGTTAGTTTTAAGCCATCAGTAATACCTAACTTAATTGCAAAATTAGAAAGACATGAGATTGTTTCAATGATTGCCCCAAAAGTATTATTTCCGAATGGAGATCATCAGTACTCTTGCAGAAGATACCCTAGAGTATCAGAATTATTGATTAGAAGGTTTACTTTTTTAAAACCATTATTTAATTCAAAAATTAATAAAGGAATTTATAAAGATAAGGATTTACAAGCCTCTTTTTTTGCAGATTATATAGCTGGGTGTTTCCATTTATATAATACTAAAGACCTTATAAAACTTAATGGTTTCGATGAGCGTTATTTTCTTTATATGGAAGATGTTGATATTTGTAAAAAAATAGAGCGTTTAGACAAACAGAAGTTGTATTATCCCAAAGAAGAAATTACACATGTTTTAAAACAAGGTTCTTCTAAAAACTTAAATTTATTTTTTAGACACGCTATTTCTGTTTTTAAATACTTTTTAAAGTGGGGTTTTAATTAAAAAAAATTAGACTACACTTGATTAGGAGTTTCTTTTAAATGTATCTTATTCTAAAGCCGGAATCCAAAGAATTTAAAATATATTTGCAGTAACAACAATTCAACAACAACACAAATGAATATTCTTATTTTAGGTTCTGGAGGTAGAGAGCATGCTTTTGCATTAAAATTGAGTGAAAGTAGTAAAGTTAAGCAACTATTTGTAGCGCCAGGAAATGCAGGAACTAACAAAATAGCCAAAAATATTAATGTAGATCTTTCAGATTTTGAAGCAGTAAAGAAAATTGTTTTAGAGAATAATATTAAAATGGTTGTTGTAGGGCCAGAAGTTCCTTTAGTAGAAGGTATTCATGATTTCTTTTTAGCAGATGTAGATTTGAAAAACATTCCTGTAATTGGTCCTAAAAAAGATGGTGCATTACTGGAAGGGAGTAAAGATTTTTCTAAACAGTTTATGCAAAAACATGGCGTTCCTACCGCACGCTATCAATCATTTACAAAGGAAAATTTAGAAGCTGGTTTTACGTTCTTAGAAACTCTAGAACCACCTTATGTGTTAAAGGCAGACGGTTTGGCTGCCGGAAAAGGAGTACTAATTTTAAATTCTTTAGAAGAAGCAAAAATAGAACTACAGGATATGGTTTCTAATGAGAAGTTTGGTAAGGCTTCTGCAACGGTTGTAATCGAAGAATTTTTAAAAGGAATAGAATTGTCTGTTTTTGTTTTAACAGACGGTAAAAGCTATAAAATATTACCTTCAGCTAAGGATTATAAAAGAATTGGCGAAGGAGATGTAGGTTTAAATACTGGTGGTATGGGCGCTATTTCTCCTGTACCGTTCGCGGATGCAACTTTTTTGAATAAAGTGGAAGAATTGGTGGTAAAACCAACAATTGCAGGCTTACAAAAAGATGGAATTGATTATAGAGGTTTTATTTTCATTGGATTAATGAATAACAATGGAAATCCGTCTGTAGTAGAATACAATGTTAGAATGGGAGATCCTGAAACTGAAGCTGTATTACCAAGGATTACCTCAGATTTATTTGATTTATTTGAAGGTGTTGCACATCAAAACTTACATAAAAAGTCTTTTTCGGTAACAGATAAGACTGCATCTACAATTATGTTAGTCTCTGGTGGTTATCCAGAAGCATATGAAAAAAATAAAGAAATTAAAGGTTTCGAGAATATAAAGGAATCTATTATTTTTCATGCTGGAACTACTACTTTAGACGATAAAGTAGTTACAAATGGCGGCAGAGTTATGGCAGTAACTTCTTTTGGAGATACAATTGAAGAAGCTTTGGAAAAAACGTACAGAAGTATTGATAAAATTCATTTCGATCAAATGAACTTCAGAAAAGACATTGGTTTTGATTTAGTATAAGAAATATTCTATTTTGCTTTTTCCATGGTAAATGAAAATTCAGATCCTTTACCAAAAGTGCTTTTTAGTAAAACATTTTGTTGGTGGGCTTCAACAATATGCTTTACAATAGACAAGCCTAAACCAGAACCACCTTGTTCTCTAGATCTACTTTGGTCTACTCTATAAAAGCGTTCGAATAAACGAGGAAAATGCTGTTGTTTAATTCCTTCACCATTATCTATAACTCTAATTACAGATTTATTATGGTCATAATCATCTGCAGTAACAATAGTTGTACCACCGGGTTTTCCGTATTTAATAGAGTTTACAACCAGGTTAATTAGCACTTGTTCTGTCTTTTCAATATCTCCAATTACGAAAACAGGAAATTCATAAATACGATCAAATTTTAGAACAATATTTCGCTTTTTTGCTTTCATTTCAACCAAATCAAAAACATTTTGAATGATTTCTAGAATGTTAAATACCTCTTTATCTATTTTTAAACCGTCGGTTTCTAATTTGGCAATCATATCTAGATCCTTGGTTACTGCAACCAATCTTTCGACACCTTTATTGGCGCGTTCTAAATATTTTAAACGAATGTTCTTATCATCCATTCCGCCTTCAAGAAGTGTAAGTATGTAACCTTGAACCGTAAAAAGAGGCGTTTTTAATTCATGTGCAACATTTCCTAAAAAATCTCTTCTGAAAGAATCCCGCTCAGTTAAACTTTTTATTTCTAGTTCTTTTCCTTCTGCGTAGGTTTGCATCTTATTAGAAAGCTGTTCTATATCTGTTGTAACAGAGTCCTTCTTTAAATCGTTTACATCTAGAATAGAAACATCTTCATAAATCTTTTTCAGCCTTCTATAAATAAAGTGTTCTGCTCTATATTGTATGATAAAGAATGAAATAATAAAAAGTACTACAATAGAAATTAGAATGGCACTAATACTTATTTTTTTTAAAATAAAAAAGTACCAAATTGCGGCAAAAACTCCAGCTATTAAAGTGATGTAAATTGCAGACCAAAGCGCATAAGAATACGTTTTTTTAATTTTCATAAAAGTAAATTTATTTATCTGCGTCTAATAGCACAAACTTATAGCCAACACCTTTTACAGTTTTAAAATGGTCGTCACCAATTTTTTCTCTTAATTTTCTAATATGAACATCTATTGTTCTTCCCCCTACAATAACTTCATTTCCCCAAACGGTATCTAAAATCACCTCTCTTTTAAATACTTTTCCTGGTTTAGAGGTTAGTAAAGAAAACAATTCAAACTCTTTTCTGGGTAAAGATATTTTAACACCCGCTTTATAAACAACATATTCTTCTCTGTCAATAATAATATCTCCAACAGTATACGTTTCTTCACTTTCTTTTTCAGATTTTAATCTTCTTAATAGAGACTTTACTTTACTAACTAAAACTTTTGGTTTAATAGGTTTTGTGATATAATCATCTGCACCTGCTTCGAAACCGGCAACCTGAGAATAATCTTCTCCTCTTGCGGTTAAAAAAGAAATAATTACATTTTCTAAAGAACTTATTTTTCTAATTTTTTCACAAGCTTCAATACCATCCATTTTTGGCATCATAATGTCTAACAAAATTAGATGCGGACTATTTTTTTTAGCAGATGTTACAGCTTCTAAGCCATTTGTAGCAGTAAAAATTTGATAGCCCTCACTTTTAAGATTGTAACTAACAATTTCTATAATATCTGGTTCATCATCAACCAACAAGATTTTAATATCGTTTTTATTCATGATTTCTTTAAAAGATAAGTATCAAAAATAGCAATTTAAACTGAAAGATATAATTTAATTACCACTAGACTTATTTAGTTTACAATTGTTTAATGCTAAATTAACATATACATATAATAGCGCGCTTAAAACATTTATAACAAAGGATACCTCTAATAATTAGACATTAAAAGTAAATTAATTTTAATTTAATATGGATTTTTGTAATAAGTTTCTATTTTTTTTAAATATTAAAAGCTTCTAATTTATTTCGGAGCTTTTTTATTTTTACTATCTTTATTTTTGAAAAAGAAAAAAATATTGCTATGAATTTGTCCATTAAATTAGAGGATATCTTGTTTTTAGATATTGAAACAGTTCCGCAAAAAGAGAATTGGAAAGAACTCTCAGAAGAAACACAAACCCTTTTTGAAAAGAAAACGCAATACCAACGTAAAGAAGAATTTACAGCAGAAGCATTTTACGGTCGCGCCGGTATTTGGGCAGAATTTGGCAAAATAATATGCATTTCTGTGGGCTATTTTGTGGATGTAGAAAAGAAAAAGCAGTTGCGATTAACTTCTTTTTTTGGTGATGATGAGCATATACTATTAACTGATTTTAAAGCGCTATTAGATAAACATTTTGTTAAGAAAAGTAATGTTTTATGTGCACATAATGGAAAGGAATTCGATTTTCCTTTTATCGCTAGAAGAATGATTGTACATCAAATAGCACTGCCTAATAAACTGAATTTATTTGGTAAAAAACCATGGGAAGTACCACATTTAGATACTTTAGAATTATGGAAGTTTGGAGACTATAAGCATTATACTTCCTTAAAACTACTAACCTCTATTTTAGGCATTCCTTCTCCTAAAGATGATATTGATGGCAGTGAAGTTGCAAAAGTTTATTATGAAGAAAAAAACCTTCAAAGAATAGTAGATTACTGCGAAAAAGACACCGTTGCTGTTGCGCAAGTGCTATTAAGGTTTAATAATCAAGCCTTATTAAAAGAGTCAGATATTGTGAGCGTTTAATCTTCTAATTTCATAGTAAGCTCTAACCAACGCTCTTCTTTCTCTTCTATACCTTCTATGGTTTCTTGTAGTTCTTTAGATTTTTTCGAAATATCTTCAGGAGCAATTTCTACATTTAAAAAAGCTGTTTCAATTGTTAATTTTTTCTTTTGAAGCCTTTCAATATCTCCTTCTAATGCTCCAAATTCTCTTTTTTCATTAAAAGTTAATATATTTTTAGTTGCTTTCTTTTCCGTTTTTGTTGCTGCTGTTTTTGCATCAGGCTTTTCTGCAATTTCTTTAGGTGCAGAGCCATCATAAGCTCTAAAATCTGAATAATTTCCTGGAAAATTTTCGACAACACCTTCGCCTCTAAAAACAAAAAGTGCATCTACAATTTTATCCATAAAGTACCTATCGTGAGAAACTACTAAAAGGTTACCTGGGTAATCTAGTAAGAAGTTTTCTAAAACATTTAAAGTAACAACGTCTAAATCATTGGTAGGTTCATCTAAAATTAAAAAGTTAGGATTTTGAATTAAAACAGCGCATAAGTACAAACGTTTTTGTTCGCCACCAGAAAGTTTTTCAACAAAATCATATTGTTTTTTCTTATCGAATAAAAAACGTTCTAATAGTTGAGACGCAGATATTTTTCTACCTTTAGAAAGTGGAATAAATTCTCCAAATTCTTTTACAACTTCAATAACTTTTTGTCCTTCTTTAATTTGTATTCCGGCTTGCGTATAATACCCAAACTTTACAGTTTCACCTAGCACAACCTTTCCACCGTCTAACTCAGCTTTTTCTGTTATAATATTTAAAAAAGAAGATTTCCCCGTTCCGTTTTTACCAATAATACCAATTCTTTCTCCTCGTTTAAAAATATAATCGAAATTATCAAGTATTTTCTTGTCACCAAAAGATTTATCTACTTTATGCAGTTCTAGAATTTTGCTTCCAAGACGTTCCATGTTAATTTCTAACTGCACCTGGTGGTCTTTTCTACGCTGGTGCGCACTTTCTTTAATTTGGTAAAAATCGTCTGTTCTAGACTTCGATTTTGTGGTTCTTGCTTTTGGTTGCTTGCGCATCCATTCTAATTCTTTTTTAAACAAACTTTTAGCTTTCCCTAAGTTGGTAGCTTCTAGGGCCAGACGCTCTTCTTTATTCTGCAAGTAATACGAATAATTTCCTTTGTATTTATATATTTTACCTTCGTCCAATTCTAAAATCTCGTTACAAACACGTTCTAAAAAATACCGGTCATGCGTTACCATAAATAGTGTTATTTTCTCTTTTGCAAAGAAAGCTTCTAACCATTCTATCATTTCTAGATCTAGATGATTTGTTGGTTCATCTAAAATTAATAAATCTGGTTTATTAATAAGCACAATAGCTAGAGATAATCTTTTTCTTTGGCCACCTGAAAGTGCACCAACCTTTAAGCTTAAATCTTCTAATTTTAATTTAGATAAAATTTGTCTGTATTGCGTTTCAAAATCCCAAGCATTATGCTGGTCCATTAAATCAAAAGCAGCTTGATAAGCATCACCATCATCAAGGTTTTTTAGTGCCTTTTCGTATTGATTTACAATAGAAAGAATTTTGTTATCGGTAGCAAAAATAGTTTCTTCAATAGTTAAATCAGCATTGATATCATCTTTTTGGGCTAAATATGCAATAGAAATACCTTTCCTACTAACTACTTGACCAGAATCTGGTACATCTAAGTTTGCAATAATATTTAAGATAGATGTTTTACCACTTCCGTTTTTTGCAACAAAAGCAACTTTTTGATCTTTATTAATTCCGAAAGAAATGTTTTCAAATAAAATGCGTTCTCCGTATGCTTTAGAGATATTTTCTACTGATAAATAATTCACTATTTATAATTTTTTACAAAGAAACAAAAAACCCATTCAAAGGCTTGGGTTTTTTGAGCATTTAATTTCAGTTAATAGTTCTTATTTTTCTTCTTATTAATGTGATTTAAGTAATCTCATTTTTTTAAAATCTTTTTATTAGTAGTATATTGCCTCTTTAATTTTGAAAAAGAAATATATGAAAATAATTGTACCAATGGCTGGAATTGGGTCTCGCTTAAGACCGCATACTTTAACAGTTCCTAAGCCTTTAACAGTAATAGCAGGTAAACCAATTGTACAAAGATTGGTAGAAGATATTTCCTCTGTAATAGATGAAGAAATAGATGAAATTGCTTTTATAATTGGACCAGCAAAAAAAGGATTTCCAGCAGATACAAAAGATAATTTATTACAAATAGCCAAAGAATTAGGAACCAAAGGATCTGTATATGTGCAAGAAGAGGCATTGGGTACAGCACATGCTCTTTTTTGCGCAAAAGACTCTTTAAGTGGCCCTTGTGTAGTTGCCTATGCAGATACTTTATTTAAAGCTAATTTTAAGTTAGATGCAAACGCAGATGGTGCAATTTGGGTAAAGCAGGTTGCAGATCCAAGTGCTTTTGGTGTTGTGAAGGTCGAAGATGGTTTTATCACTGATTTTATAGAAAAGCCTAAAGATTTTATTTCAGACTTGGCAATTATTGGAATCTATTATTTTAAAGATGGAGACAAGGTAAGAGATGAAATTCAATATTTAATTGATAATGATTTAAGAGAAAATAACGAATATCAATTAACAAATGTTTTAGAAACCTTAAAGAGAGATGGTGCTAAGTTTATTCCAGGAACTGTGAGTACTTGGATGGATTGTGGAAAAAAAGATCCAACGGTAGATGCGAATAAACAAGTGTTAGATTTTGAATACAAAGCAGGAAATAATTTAGTTTCTAAAGACGTTGTATTAGAGAATTCAGAAATTATTCAACCTTGTTATATCGGTAAGAATGTAGTATTGAAAAACACAAAAATAGGCCCTTATGTTTCTATTGGAGAAAATAGTATCGTAGAAAATGCTACCATTACAAATTCTTTAATACAAACAAACGTACTAATTACGAATACAAAATTAGACAATGCTATGATAGGAAACCATGCAAAGTATGATGGTGGCTTTACTTCTGTGAGTATTGGAGATTATACAGAATTAACCTAATGATTGTTAGAGTAAAAATGATGCAAAACAGAAAAGAGATTGCTTTAAAATTTTTAAAGGTGTCTCTTTTTTCTTTCCTTTTTTTTCTCATTTCTTTAAAAAGCTATACACAAGACAGTCTTTCTGTAGCAATAGATTTTACAGAAGAAAAGGAATTGAAATTTCAACAGTTTTTCTTTACTGCATTGTCTCAGAAATCTATTGGAAATTATCAAAAGGCAATAGAAAATCTAGAAAGCTGTAATCAGATAGAACCAAATAATAAATCAGTTTTTTTTGAGTTTTCTAAGAATTATTTATATTTAAATAATACACTTTTAGCAAAGGAATATATTAACCGAGCAATTATTCAAGATTCTAAAAATATTTGGATGCAAAAGCATCTAGTGAAAGTTTTTGAAAAAGAAAATAACTTTTTTGAAGCTATAAAAATTCAACAAAAAATTATTGTTTTAAATCCAAAAGAAAATAAGAATTTAGTTTTACTTTATTTTAAAAATAGAGATTACAAAAAAGCTTTGAGTTTCATAAAAACCCTAGAAGAAGACAATTTATTATCTTCAGATCTTAAAAAAATAAAAGAACGTTTAGAAAAAACTAATTATTCTGAAACACAAAAGGGGATCGTTTCAAAAGATATTTATAAAAGGTTTGAAACAGAAAAAACGTACACACTTTTAAAGCAAATCTTATTAGCTACGAAAGATAACTCTGTGTTACTCTTAAAATATAGCAAAGTGGGTATTGCTTTGTTTCCTGCACAACCTTTTGTATATTTAATAAACGGAAGTACATTAAATGTAAACAGAGAATTCAAAAAAGCATTAGAGATTTTACAAAATGGAATTGATTTTGTAATAGAAGATGCTATGGAAGCACTTTTTTATAAAGAAATGGCTTTGGCGTATAAAGGTTTAAATAATAAAGTTGAAGAAAGAAGATATATGGAGAAGTTTAGAAAATTAGTTAATTAGTATGCGATATTTAAAATACTTATTTGTTTTTATTCTTGCTTTTACTGCTTGTAAGACAAAAAAATATGCATTAGATAATAGTGTCATTGCCAAAAAAATGTCTGCTAAAAAAGTAGCAAGAAAACATGTTTCTGCAAATTTTAAAAAGAAAACCATTGCGGCTAAGTTTAAAGTGAATTTTAATGATGGAAATACAAAACAAAGTATTTCTGTCTATTTAAGAATTAAAAAGGATGAGGTTATTTGGCTGAAAGGAACTAAATTTATTAATATTTTTAAAGCGAAGATAACACCAGATAAAGTACGTTTTTACTCTTCGATAGAAAAAAAATATTTTGAAGGTGACTTTTCTATGTTAGAAAACCTATTAGGTACAAAGATTAATTTTCAGCAATTGCAAAACTTGTTTCTAGGACAAGCAATTTTAGATGTTAAAAATAAAAAGCAAAATATAGCACTTGAGAAAAATGCTTACGTTTTATCACCTAAAACACAGGCAACTTTATTTGATGCATTTTTGGCCATACATCCAGGGCATTTCAAGTTAAACCAACAATCTATTATAAATACTCAAAAAAAACAGCGTTTAGATATTAAGTATACTTCTTATAAATTGGTAGATGATGAAATTATTCCACAACGAATAAATATCAAAGCAAAACAAGAAAATAAACTAACAATAATAGATTTTATATTAAGATCTATTGAGTTAAATACAAAAATAAACACTTCTTTTACAATTCCTAATGGATATAAACGCATGAACCCATAGTGATGAAATCTCGATTTTACATAGTCTTTGTAATAGCCCTTTTTAGTTGTTTGTCTTTTTTTAGTCAAACGAAAAATGAGTTAGAACAGCAGCGAAAAAAATTAAATAGAGAAATTGCTCAGGTAAATAGTTTGTTGTTTAAAGAACAAAAAAAAGAGAAGAATGTTCTGGAAGATTTAAAAGATTTAAATCAGAAAATAGATATTAGATTAAGTTTAATAAATACTATTAATTCCGAAGCAAAGTTATTGACTTCTGAAATTACAAAGAACAAGAAAGAGATTGCCCAATTAGAAAATGAACTAGCTATTTTAAAAGCAGATTATGCACGTATGATTTTTAAATCTTACAAAAATAAATCTCAACAAAGTAGAATAATGTTTTTGTTATCTTCAGACAATTTTCAGCAAGCATACAAGCGGCTAGAGTATATGAAACAATATACTTCTTTTAGAAAAAGACAAGGAGAGGAAATTGGTTTTCAAACTGTATTAGTGAAAAAAATGAATGATTCTTTGTTGTTTCAAAAACAAGTAAAAGATACATTAATTCTTGCGGAAAAATATCAAAAAGAAAAAATTGAGTTAGATAAAAACAATAAAGAGAAGTTAATCTCCATAATTAAAAAGAAGGAAAGAAAATACAAAAGAGAAATTCAAAATAAAATAAAAGCAGAGAGAAAGGTTGCTAAAAAAATAGACAAAATTATTCGTGATGAAATTGAAAAAGCGAATAGAATTGCATTGGCAAAACTTAAAAATAAACTTAAAAATACAAAAAAAAATGAGTTTGTTTTAAGTCCAGAAGCAAAAGCTTTAGCTGCTAAGTTTGAATTAAATAAGGGAAAATTACCTTGGCCTATAGACCAGGGCTTAATTACTAGAAGGTTTGGTAAACAGCCGCATCCTACTTTTCCAGGAATTACAATTAATAGTACAGGTTTGCATTTAGTAACTCAGAAAGGAAAAAGTGCAGCTGCCATATTTAATGGAAAAATATTAAATGTATTAGTCACTTCAGAGGGCAGAAAGAATGTTTTAATTCAGCACGGAAACTATATTACTTCTTATAATAATTTAGACAAACTTTATGTAAAAAAAGGAGATAAAGTAATTACAGGTCAGAAGATCGGTCAGATATTCACAGATAAGGTTTCAGGAAAAACAACACTTATTTTTGCCTTATATAAGAATACAACAAAGCTAAATCCATCTTCTTGGATTTTAAAGAGGTAGTTTATTTTTGTCTGGGACAATACATAATATTATTCTGAAGGATAATAGAACTTGTCAGAGTAACCAGTTTTTTTCAGGTATTCTTTGGGTTACAAAAAATGCTATTCCTAAAATAGTTAAAAAAGAAGAGATATAAATTAATAATTGTTTTTCATCTGCACCCCATATAAAAGCCACCACAACAAGTAATATAATATAAATAAGTACTGTAATTATTTTATTAGATACTAGTATTCTTGAATTTTCCGAAGTGATTTTGTGATTCTTAATAGAACAATAAAAACAATAATAGCTTCTATAATTTTAGAATGATTTAAAAATTCTATTGTTTTAATTATGAATTAAATAAAGCTTTTAATTCTGTAGCTTCGTTTGGTTTTAATTTTCCTGCTAAAACTAAACTCAATTGTTTGCGTCTTAAGGCACCTTTAAAACGTTCTTTTTCTAGAGCTGTTTCTGGAATTATTTGTGGAATTTCAACAGGTTTTCCAGTTTCATCTACTGCAACAAAAGTGTAAATACCTTCATTTACTTTTGTTTTTTTACCAGATTGTCTATCTTCAATCCAAACGTCTACATAAATTTCCATAGAAGATTTAAATGCCCTAGAAACTTTTGCTTCTAAGGTTACAACACTACCCACAGGAACCGCTTTAGAAAAGACTACATGGTTAACAGAAGCAGTAACTACAATCCTTCGAGAGTGTCTTCGTGCAGAGATGCTGCAGGCTCTATCCATTCTTGCCAATAATTCACCACCGAAAAGATTATCTAGATAATTAGTTTCTCCTGGTAAAACTAAATCTGTTAAAATTGTTAAAGATTCTTTAGATGTTTTTGTTTCCATTTAGAAGATAATTTTGTAAAAAAGATACACATGCACTCATTTAAAAATGATTTTAAAACACACACAAAGAGTATATTATTGAATGTTTTTAACCAAAAACCAAGCATCTGTTGAGACGGTTTTTTTAATTTTATATAAGTTGTTAATCGCATCATTTCTGTCTGCGTAACTATTAAAAGCAACCTGGGTTAACCCCCATTTATTAAGACCGATAATTTGAGCATTAAAGCCTTGAGCAATTAGTTGTTTTACTTTTCGATCTGCATTTTCTGGAAATTGAAAAGAACCGGCAACAACATGATATGGTTTTGAAACTTTTTTAACCACATTTAGTTCTAAGGTTGGTAACGGATTTGCAATAATAAACGTAGCCGTTTGTATTTTTTTCTCTAGTGCAATCTGTTGATTTATTGCTATTTTGTTCTGCTTATCATCTTGAATACCATTGTATCCAGCAAAACTTAATGTTAATAAGATGGCAGCAGTAGCAGCGTATTTTATAAATAAAGGAATTACTTTTTTGTCTTCAGATATGTCTTCAGTAACTAAAGGTATTATTGGTGTAGCATTTCTTTTAATAAGAGATGTTGGTACATTCGCTAATCCAAAAGAAGTAGTTAAAAAATTGATTTCTTTTGTTGGTTCAAAAACAATTTGTTGTTTTTCATTCAACACAATAGTTCCTAAATTATCTAATTGAAATGCGTTAGATTTTAACTCATTTTGCCAATTTAATACAGATAAAGATATCGCTGCAGCAGCCTTTTCAAAAGAAATCTGCTCTGCAGAAGCCAAATAATTAGTTAATAACCCATCATCATGTTTTAGATGACTATTAAACGCAATTTGTTTTGTTGGCGGATAAAATGTGTGCGAATCTGAATTTAATTTAGCTCCAATTCTATGGGTAACAAAACCTCCAAAATTAGGAACTATTACGCAATCGTATCTATATAGTAAGTCGTTTATGTAGTTCGCTAAATTCATATAAACAAATATATAATTTTTGAGGTATAGTTGCATAAACTTCTTTAAAAATTATTAACAAATTTTTTATATATTGGTTCTCAAATTGTTAGCTATTGAAAGACGAAAAATTGCTCGCTATCTTAAGATTGCAGAAATGTAAGGCTGTAGGAGATATTTTAGCGAAGAAACTTATTGTAAACGTGGGAGATGTCTCTCAAATTTTTAAAGAAAAAAGAGCTAGTTTATCAAAAATAAACGGAATAGGAAATCATGTTTTAAAACATCTTTTTGATGAAGAAAGCCTAAGGCGCGCTTCACGGGAGTTAAAATATATAAAAGAAAATGCTGTTTCGTATTCTTATTTTTTAGAAGACGATTACCCAACCAATTTACAGCATTGTATTGACAGCCCTATTTTATTATTTAAAGACGGTAATATCGATTTTTCTAACCAAAAAATCATCTCTATTGTTGGTACTAGAAATATGAGCTCTTACGGACGTGATTTTTGCAACAAATTAATAGAAGATTTGGCACAATACAACCCTTTAATAATAAGTGGTTTTGCATATGGTGTAGATATTTGCGCACACAAAGCTGCAATAAAAAATAATTTGCAAACAGTTGCTGTTTTAGCGCATGGTCTAGAACAAATTTATCCGAAAGTTCATAAAAAATATATTAATCAGGTGAATGAAAATGGTGGATTTTTAAGCGAGTTCTGGCATGATGACGTTCCTTTAAGAGAAAATTTTCTAAAAAGAAATAGAATCGTTGCAGGCATTTCTAAAGCTACAATTATTATAGAATCTGCTGTAAAAGGCGGTTCTTTGGTGACTGCGGATATTGCGAATTCTTATGATAAAGATGTATTTGCAGTTCCAGGCAGAACTTCAGATATATATAGCAAAGGCTGTAATAATCTTATTAAAAATAATAGAGCATTTTTGCTAAATTCTGCAGATGAAATTGTAAAAATGTTAAATTGGGATTTGAGTGAAAAACCAAAAATAATACAGCAACAATTATTCTTAGAGTTGAATGAAAATGAACAAAAAATTTATGATTTACTGCATGAAAAAGGAAAGCAATTATTAGATGTAATTTCTTTAGAATGTGACATTCCTATTTACCAATTATCCGCCATTTTATTGCAGATGGAATTAAAAGGTGTCTCGAAACCTTTGCCAGGAAAAATGTTTGAATTGGTATAATATGCCTATTTTTGAGAAAAACCAATAGATAATATGGCGGTGGGGAAAAAATTGATGTCTAAAAAGAAGCCTACATTTCCAATTAATGGAATGTTAGATGCCTATTTAAAAAACTACAATAGAAACACAAAAATTTCGCTTTACTATGACGATTTATTGCGTTTTCAGGGGTCTGTTACGGTTTATGATAAAAATGACGAAGACACGCTGTGGGTAAGAACTTATTTTTCTCAATTTGATAGAGAAGAAATTGATAGAAATTTAAAGAAAATTTACACAAAATTGCACTCAGACGGTAATGATGACAATATTCCGTTTTTAAATGTAGATGCCATTGATTACTGCACGTTTGGAAACTCTAAACCTTTCAGAATAAAAATTAGAAACATTTTAAATGATAATTTCACCTATTTTTATGTTAAAAAGGCAGATGCTTCTCGTGTTTATGGTTTAGAATTAGAGCATATTTTGTCACCTCATAATATGAATTTTTTAGTTTTTAAAGATACTTTAATAGAAGAGCATATTGCAGGAATACCCGGAGATGATTTTATTAGAGAGAATTTACCAAACTGCACAGAATTAGAAAAATCTCAAATAGCTAAAGAGTTTGTAAAATTTAAAGAACGCTGTTTAGTGCGTTTATTAGGAGATATGCGTTCATATAATTATGTGGTAACACCTACGCATGATTTTGATCAAATTATTTATAAAATTAGGGCTATTGATTTCGATCAGCAATCTTTTGAAGGAAATTTAAAAGTATACAACTTACAGTTTATGAAAGAGAACTTTAAGATGATTGAAATGGTGGGTAAAAAATTGCATAATGATTCTATTGAACAATATAAAATAGAAGAGCGCTCTTTTATGGCAAAAAGAATGATTACTGCACCAAGAAGAACTGCGCGTCTCATAAAATGCATGAAAGCAGATACTATTTCATTTCCAGAGAATGTAGAATTATTAAAAAAACACCTTATTAAATATGTGGGTGATATAAAGTTTAAAGACTGTGATAATATGGGTGAAGTTTTAGAAACTATTTTAGAGTTTGTAAAACGGAACTACTTAGATATCAGTAATAAAGATTTGTTCTAATTTGTTAGAAGCGATTTTCTGCTTTAGCTACTCGCTTTTTTCCGAAAAATAGCTGAAACAGGCTGCTTAATAAGTGATAAGCTTGTTCTCTATCAGTATTATGTACTTTAAATTTACTTCTTACTTCTTACTTCTTACTTCGTACACTCTCAATAACAACTGTCAATAGTATTAAACTTCCTCCCCAAAACGTCCGTGTTGTAGGTATTTCCTGAAGAAAAAAGAAGGCTAATATAATTGCGAAAACAGGTTGTAAACTACTGATGATACTTACGGTAGATGCAGAAAAGAATTTCAATGAATGCAGCATTAAACTATGCCCAATTGCTGTGGTTAAAAACGCCAATAAAAGAAGATAAGGAAACTGACTTTCTAAACCAGATATGTCCATAAAAAACAAAGTTGGTAGTAGTAAAATTGTAATAATTACGGTTTGATAAAACATCAACATTGTGCCATTATACTTTGCAACATGTTGTTTTAAAATTAGTATTCTTACTGCGTAACAAAATGCAGAAAAAACTCCAAAAAGAATTCCTTTTACTTGCGTACTGTCGATATTGAATTCTGGCGTTAAAATAAATAAACCTATCAAAACTAGTAATCCTAATAGGATGTACATAGGGTCAAATTTTACCTTTAAAAATAACGGTTCTAATAAAGCTATAATAATGGGGAAGGTATATAAAGATAAAACACCTAAAGCTACATTTGATAATTTTAAAGCATAAAAATAAGTAACCCAATGCACTGCCATTAAGAGACCGCTTATGAAAAAAGGTTTGTAATCTTTAGATGATTTTATTGTTAAATCTATTTTTTTGTATTTGCAATATAGATATAGAAGCACCATAGCAATGGCGGCTCTAAACCAAATAATTATTTCTGTAGGCATGGCAATATACCTACCTAAAACGCCAGAAGTACTTATAAATAATGTAGCTAAAAGTAATCCAGAAATATTTTTTAAGTGCGCGTTTTCCATCAAATTTTATTCAGAATATGTAGCGCTGTTTTTACAGAATCAATTCTTATAAAAGTAATTAATAAACGCAAACCGTTTTTAGTTTCTTTCTCTTTCATTACACAGCTTTTACCATTGTTTTTTACATACTGTAACATCTTAGAAAAAGCTTGTGTTTGGTAGAAATCGCTTTGTTGGTTAGCAACAAAATAACCAAGCATTCTTTTTTGTTTTAGAATGATTTTTTCTAAACCCAGTTCTTTTGCTAACCACTTTATACGCACAGAATCTAAAAGATCGCAAACTTCTGTAGGTATTTCTCCAAATCTATCAATAATTTCAGCTTCAAAAACTAGTAATTCCTCTTCTTTTTGTAACGTTCCTAATTTGTTATATAAAGCCAATCTTTCTGTAATAGAATTGATATAATCATCCGGAAAAAGAATTTCAAAATCGGTATCTATGGTTACTTCTTTTACAAATTCTTTTGGTTTGTTAGTATCTGTTGGATATAAATCTTTAAACTCGTTTTCTTTTAATTCGTCAATAGCTTCTTGTAATATCTTTTGATACGTATCAAATCCAATATCATTTATAAAGCCACTTTGTTCACCACCTAATAAATCTCCTGCACCACGAATTTCTAAATCTTTCATAGCAATATTAATTCCGCTTCCTAAGTCAGAAAATAACACCAATGCCTCAATACGTTTTCTGGCATCATCTGTCATCATATGATAAGGTGGGGTAATAAAGTAACAGAATGCTTTCTTATTAGATCTACCAACTCTACCCCGCATTTGATGTAAGTCAGACAATCCAAAGTTATTGGCATTGTTAATAAAAATGGTATTGGCATTTGGTACATCTAAACCACTTTCTACAATGGTAGTAGAAACTAAAACATCAAAATCGTTATTCATAAAACCGAGCATTAATCCCTCGAGTTTTTTACCTTCCATTTGACCATGACCAACCCCTACTTTTGCGTAGGGCACTAACCTTTGTATTAATCCAGCAACCTCTTTAATGTTTTCTATTCTATTATGAATAAAGAAAACTTGCCCACCGCGTGAAATTTCATAAGAAATTGCATCTCTAATAGTTTCCTCAGAAAAACGTATTACATTACTTTCTATAGGATGTCTGTTTGGTGGTGGTGTTTTTATAATTGATAAATCTCTTGCCGCCATTAAGCTAAATTGTAGGGTTCTAGGAATAGGAGTAGCGGTTAGGGTTAGAGTGTCGACATTTTCTTTTAAAGTTTTTAATTTATCTTTAACAGCAACCCCAAATTTTTGTTCTTCATCAATAATTAAAAGTCCTAGATTTTTAAATTCTAAACGTTTATTTGTTAATTGATGGGTACCAATAATAATATCTACAGACCCATCATTTACACCGCTAATAGCTTCTGTTTTTTGCTTCGCAGTTCTAAACCTATTCAAGTAATCTATCCTTACAGGAAAATCTTTTAAGCGCTCTGTAAATGTTTTATAATGCTGAAAAGCCAAGATAGTTGTAGGAACCAAAATAGCTACTTGTTTGCCATTATCTACTGCTTTAAAAGCGGCTCTAATTGCAACTTCTGTTTTACCAAAACCAACATCACCACAAACCAAGCGATCCATAGGTTGCTCTTTTTCCATATCATTTTTTACATCCTGTGTAGATTTAAATTGATCTGGCGTATCTTCATATATAAAACTTCCCTCTAGTTCATGTTGAATGTGTGTGTCTGGTCCAAAAGCAAAGCCTTTTTGAAGCTTTCTTTTTGCATATAATTGAATTAAGTTAAATGCAACATGCTTAACTCTTGCTTTTGTTTTTTGCTTAATTTTTTTCCAAGCACCAGAACCTAATTTGTAAATTTTTGGAGTTTTTCCGTCTTTTCCGTTGAATTTAGAAATCTTGTGAAGCGAGTGAATACTTACATACAGAATATCTCTTTCTCCGTAGACAAGCTTAATAGCTTCTTGCTTTTTACCTTGAACATCAATTTTTTGTAATCCTCCAAATTTTCCAATTCCATGATCCATGTGGGTCACATAATCTCCAATCTCTAGTTTATTTAGTTCCTGGATAGTAATCGCTTGCTTTTTTGCGTAACCATTTTTTAAGCGGAATTTATGATAGCGCTCAAATATTTGGTGATCTGTATAGCAAACCAATCTATTCTCTACATCTACAAAGCCTTGATATAATGGAAAAACCACCGTTTCATAGTGCACTTCTTGTTTAGAATCGTCAAAAATATCACGAAAACGTTGTGCTTGTTGTTCGTTTGCACAGAAAATATAGTTTGTAAAACCACCTTTATGATATTCTGTTAAATTCTCAATTAATAAATTAAATTGTTTGTTAAAAGAAGGTTGCGGAAGGGTGTTGAATTTAATCTCTCGTATTTCTTTAGTCTCAACTTTAGTAGACATTTCCACGAGAGTGAATTCTTGTAATTGTTCTTTAATAAAATTTCCATTACAAAATAATTCACTTGGGGCTGCGTGTTTAATTTCTTTAGAAAGGTCCTTAAAAGCTTCGGATGCTTTTTCGAAGTATTTATCTAAATTACCCGTTAATAGACTAGTGTTTTTTGTAAAAATTATTGTTTCAGGTGATATATATTTCAAGAAACTTTCTCTATGCTCTTGTAAGGTTTTATTTTCTACATTAGGAATAATAGATGCTTTTTTCAACTTCTCTGTTGAAAGCTGTGTAGCTACGTCAAAACTTCTAATACTATCAATTTCATCACCAAAAAATTCAATTCGGTAAGGCTCATCATTAGAAAAAGAAAAAACATCTATAATTCCCCCTCGAACAGAGAAATCTCCTGGTTCTGTGACAAAATCTACCCGTTTAAACTTGTATTCAAACAAAATTTCATTTACAAAATCTAAAGATAAGTTTTCACCAACTGTAACTTTTAAAGTGTTTTTCTCCAGTTCTTTTTTAGTAACAACTTTTTCAAATAATGCTGCTGGATATGTTACAATGATTGCTAGTTTTTGTTTAGAATTTATTCTATTTAAAACTTCTGATCTTAATAAGATATTTGCATTATCTGTCTCTTCAATTTGATAAGGTCTTCTATAAGAACCTGGATAAAAAAGCACATTTTTTTCTCCTAATAATTGCTCTAAATCATTCAAATAATAAGCAGCTTCTTCTTTGTCATTAAAGACTAAGAGGTAGGGTTTTTCTGATTTTTTAAAAGTTTCTGAAATAGTAAAAGACAATGAAGATCCGACCAAATTCGATATTTGAAAATGGTTTTTGTCTTTTTGTAGCTGTGCAATTATCTGCGCAACATTCGCAGATATTTGATATTGATTTACAATGTTCTGGATACTCAACGCGCTAAGTTTTGTGCAAATGTAAGTTGTAAATTAATAAAAACCCATTATCTATTTTGTTTTCTTATAGTTTGATATATATTTAAATATTTCTAATTGATATTATTACGTTTATTAACTCCAACAGCATGAAGATTAAAGTTATATTTATTTTTTACTTGCTTTTAAAATACAGATAAAATCACAGAATAAACAACAAAAATGGACTATAGGAATTAGCTTGGCGGTTGCTAAGTAGACATATAATGGTTCTCCTGTGGTAGAAGTATATAGTTTTAGTGCAAGAAACTTAAATCCAAGAGTTTGTCAGGATTAATCAATATAGGTAGTCAGAATACTTATCATTTCCCTAGCATTATAAAGACCAGCTAACTGCGCTTCTATTTCAAATACTGTATTTAAGATGATAGTTGATGGGTATGTAATTGTTTTTTTAATAGTTCCTAATTCGGCAGCTAATTCATGCATACCTGTATTTGTTCCTGATGGCTTGTATGTAAACATTTTTCCTAAAAAGGTAATGGCTTGTTTTTCTTCAGCATTCAATTTTATAAAATAGAACTTTTCATTAATAAGCTGAATTACCTTTTTATTTTTAAAAGTAGTTTTTTTCATTCCAAAGCAAATTTTACACCAATCTGTATAGAGAAAAATGAGTATAGGTTTTGGTATTTGTTGATGTAATTCCTCAACTTCTTCGAAAGTAAAAATATTTAAAACTTCTTTTCCCTTTCTCTCTTGAGCATAGATTGTAAAACATCCATAGAAAATAAAAATAAAAAGAAGTTTTTTTATAAAATGCATAATTAGTTTAGCAATGTATTAAAAAAGTGTGAAACGAACTCCAGCAAAAGCTCTAATTCCTTGATTAGATACGTATATATAACTTGGGTCAAAAGCTCTTTCCGGGTTCAATTCTGTATTTATGCCATCATCAAAAGGATTATCTGCACTATTAATGCTATTGGATACAGGGGTAAAGTTTAATAGGTTTTTAACGCCACCATAAATTTCCCAACTGTTGTTAAACTTTTTACTCAATTGAATATTTTGAATACTGAACCAAGGAGAATATTCGTCTCTTGGATCATTTTCACCTAATAAAGGTAAACGCATTGGTCCGTACATATTTCCTGTATAATCGATGCTAAAATCAGTACTAAATTTATAAGAAATAGACCAAACTGCGCTAAAACCTTCTGTAAGTAATTGTGTTCTTTTTACGTTATTTTCTGTTACAGAAACTTCCATTAAGGTAGCTCCAGCGTTTATAGCCAATCCGTTTGTAAATAAAACGTCTGCATTCAAGGAAATTCCTTGAGAAACTGAAGAGCCTTCTAAATTGGCATAAATAATTTTATTAGGATCCGTTTCGTAATCAGGTAAGATTCTATTATTGAAGTAGGTGTAAAAAGCACTTGCATCTATAGTTATAAAAGAATTCTCAGTATTTATTTTCTTTACATAATTAACATTTGCATTCCAAGATGTTTCTGGATCTAATTCGCCATCAAATTCTACTGTTCTTGCGCCAGTTAAAGCTGCGTGATCTTCTGTGAAAACATTTGCAACTCTAAATCCGTTGCCAGCACTTAGTCTTACAATATTAGATGTATCTCTAGAATTCCATTTATAATTTACCCTTGGTGAAAAGATATTTCCATGTATACTATTGTTGTCCCATCGAACACCTAAAAGTAATTTCTTTCGATTACTCAAACTTATTTCATCCTGTGCAAAAACACCTGGTAAGTGAATTATTGATGGACTATTGTTAACACCATTCTCATTTAAAGTTGCAAATGTATTATCATCATAAAAAGTATAACGATACGCCGCACCTAATAATAAATTGTGTTTTTTGTCTAATTGTTTATTGTAAACTAATTGCCCAAAACCAATTAACTGCTCTGCATCATAAGAAGTTTCTCCATAAAAAGAATCTTGATAATGCCCGTTTGCACTAAATTGAAAACTTAAATTTTCTGAAGTTGGTAATTCATAGGTTCCAAAAGTTTCCCATCTATTTGTATAAATACTTTCTCCATAAATTTGGTTTCCTCCTCTAAATTCTTTTCCCCAATCCATTTCTCCTCCCCAACGATCTTCATATACATAACGCCCAGCAATTGTAAAAACCTTATTGCTTTTTCTCTCAATATTTACTTTATTAAATATTGATATTCTGTTTTGTAAGGTTAGATCTGTAAAATTGTCATTATTGTTATCAATTCTATTTTGGAAATTGAAATAATTTAAACCTAATAAACCATGCACTTTTTCTGATACTTCATAACGTAAACCAACATCTAAATTAACTTCTCCCCAAGAACTGACAAATGTATCTGTAGATAATAATGGGGCATTTGTAGGTTTTTTAGTGATGACATTTATAATGCCACCAACCGCTTCCGAACCGTATAAAGTAGAAGCTGGGCCTTTAACAATTTCTACTCTTTCTATCAATGCTTGCGGAATTCCTGTTAACCCATAAACGGTAGAGAGCCCACTTACAATTGGCATTCCGTCAATTAAAACAAAGGTATAAGACCCTTCTAAACCATTAATATGAATGTCTCCTGTATTACAAACACTGCAATTTAATTGCGGACGAACCCCGTTTACATTTTGTAAAGATTCGAAGATCGAGGGTGTAGGATTTTTTCTAAAAAAAGTTTTACTATACACTTCTACAGGAACTGGGCTATTCGATTTTGTTACAGGTCTTAGGGTTCCAGAAATTACAATTTCCTCTAAAGCGTCATTTACCTTCAAGTTAAAGTTTTTAACTATTTTTTGATTTCCGGTAAGTGTAATTTTTTTCGATTTGAATTTAAAACCTATACTACTTGCAATGATGGTATAGGTTCCATTTGGAATATTTTTCAACTCAAAAAAACCGTTTTCGTTGGTGGAAGTTCCTTGTTTGTTTTTTTTAAGATACACATTTACAAATGGTAAAACTTCACCATTGGAGCTTACTTTTCCTGAAATACTATTTGTTTGTCCCTTTATAGAAGCAATGCCCAAAAATAAAAGACAGCTAATTTTGATAATTATTTTCATTTTTAAATATAATATTCGACAAATATAATATTATTTTTAGACTTGTCTAAAAATTTATTTTTATAAAAATTAAAGTTCTATATTTGCCTTCTAAATCAAGGCATATGTTTACGCTTTCAGAAGAAAATTATTTAAAAGCAATTTATCATTTAGAATTAGATACTGATGGAGGAGTCAGTACAAACGCTATTGCAGAAAAATTAGCAACAAAAGCTTCTTCTGTAACAGATATGGTAAAGAAATTATCTGAAAAGGAAGTTGTTCTTTATAAAAAGTATAAAGGGGTAACTTTAACTATCTTAGGTAAGACGGTTGCTGCAAATGTTGTGCGAAAGCATAGATTGTGGGAAGTTTTTTTAGTTGAGAAATTAAATTTTTCTTGGCACGAGGTGCATGAGGTAGCGGAGCAATTAGAGCACATAAAATCTGCAAAATTAATAAATCAATTAGATCGTTTTTTAGGTTTTCCAAAGCATGATCCTCATGGAGATCCAATACCCGATAAAGACGGAAATTTAAAAATAGTAGAGAAAAGTTTATTATCAACATTGTCTAAAAATGAGAGTGGAATATGTATCGGTGTAGACGACTCATCATCAGAATTTTTACAATTTTTAGATAAAAAAGGCATCACCTTAGGAAAGAAAATAACTATTCTAGACAAAGAAGATTTTGATGATTCTTTATCCATATTAATTGGGAACAAGAAATTATCAATCTCAAATAAAATAGCAAGTAATTTATACATAAGAGCTCATACCGGGCAATAAAACATTTAGGTAGAATTTATATTATGAGCACATTTGATCAATTAGTAGCATTTGGAAAGGAGCATCCAATTTTATCAGCATTATACGCATCTCTTTTTACTTGGGCTTTAACTGCCTTGGGCGCGTCATTAGTTTTCTTTTTTAAAAAAATGAACAGAGCCGTTTTAGACGGAATGTTGGGTTTTACAGGCGGGGTTATGGTGGCTGCAAGTTTTTGGAGTTTACTAGCGCCAGCAATAGAAAATAGTCCTGGAGAAGGTTTTATAAAAGTTGTACCCGCTGCAATTGGTTTTGGTTTAGGCGCTTTATCTTTATTTGGTATGGATAAAATTTTACCACATTTACATATCAACTTTAAAGAAAGTGAAGCTGAGGGTGTAAAAACAGAATGGCATAAAACAACCTTATTGGTTTTGGCAATTACGTTGCACAATATACCTGAAGGTTTGGCGGTTGGTGTTTTATTCGGTGCGGCATCTACTTTAGTTGGTGTGGAGCAAACAGAAATGATTATCGCTGCAATTTCTTTAGCAATTGGTATCGGAATTCAGAATTTTCCAGAAGGTTTTGCAGTGGCAATGCCTTTAAGGAGGCAAGGTGTTAGTCGTTTAAAAAGTTTTTGGTATGGGCAGTTATCAGCAGTTGTAGAACCAATTGCTGCAGTTTTAGGAGCTTTAGCAGTTTCCTTTTTTGTACCAATTTTACCGTATGCATTGGCATTTGCTGCAGGTGCAATGATTTTTGTAGTTGTAGAAGAGGTAATACCAGAAACACAAAGAGACAAGTACACAGATATTGCTACGCTAGGTTTTATTGGTGGTTTTATTGTAATGATGTCTTTAGATGTTGGTTTAGGTTAGCATCTAATTGCTTAAAATAATAAAAAACGATAATTGATTAGAATTTCTAATATATTATCGTTTTCTTTTTTTGTAACTCTCAGCTTTTGCCTCTTGTCTTTTGATTCTAAAAATTGTATTTTGCAATAAAATACTGCTGTGTTACAAACATCTACTTTTCAAGTTTACAATGCTTCTGCAGGAAGCGGGAAAACATTTACGTTAGTAAAACAATATCTTAAGGTCTTGTTAACTTCTAGCGATCTTTTTATGTTTCAGAAAGTATTGGCAATTACGTTTACAAATAAGGCTGCTGGAGAAATGAAAGCGCGTGTCTTGTTTTATTTAGAAGAATTTGCAGAAGGAAGTGAAAGTGATTTATTTAAAAATATTCTTTTAGAAACGAATTTAGATGCGACGATTATTCAAGAAAGAAGTAAGAAAATTTTAGATGCAATTTTAAAAAATTATGCTGCTTTTTCAATTACTACGATAGATAGTTTTACTCATAAAATTATTAAAAGTTTTGCATTTGATTTAGGATTGTCTCTCAATTTTGAAGTAGAAATGGACGCAATTTCTCTTTTAAATGAAGCAGTAGATGTGTTAATATCTAAGATAGGAGCCGACCAGAAACTAACAGACCTTCTAATAGAGTATTCTTTAGATAAAATAGATGACGATAAATCTTGGGATATTTCTAAAGATTTAAATGATTTTGCGAAAATTTTATTAAATGAAGACGATGTAAAGCATTTTAGGAAATTAGCAGATAAAAAATTAGATGATTTTTTTGAGTTGAAAAATAAAATTCAAAAATCTAATAAAGGTATAGAGAAAGAGTATAAAGTGTTTGGAAATGAGGTGTTAAGTTTTATAGAGACGAGCGGAGTTCAGCTTTCAGATTTTGCATATACTGGAGAATATCCAAAACACTTTCAAAAGTTAACAAAGTTAAGATTTTTAAAATTTGATGATTTAAAATTTGATGCTAGGTTAAACACGGTTATTGAAGACGGTAAAAATCTTTTTGCAGGAAAAGCTTCTGCTGCGTCAAAAGATACAATCGAGGAAATTTCTGAACAATTGAGACTGTATTATTATCAGTCTAAAGATTTGTACAACCGCACTTATTCGAGTTATTTGCTAAATAAAATTACACTAAAAAGTATCATTCCATTAGCTGTTTTAAACAATGTTAATTCAGAATTAAACAACATAAAAGAAGATAATAATATTCGATTAAATGCAGAATTTAATCAATTAATTTCAGACAATATAAAAAATGAACCTGCACCTTTTATATATGAGAAAATTGGGCAACGATTTCAGCATTATTTTATCGATGAAATGCAAGATACTTCTGTTTTACAATGGCAAAATTTAATACCTTTAATAGAGAATGCTTTAGCACAAGAAAATAGCAATCTATTGTTGGTTGGAGATGGGAAACAGGCTATTTATAGATGGCGTGGAGGTAAGGCCGAGCAGTTTATCGATTTGGGTTCAAATGAAGTAAATCCGTTTAATATTCAAAAAGAAATAAAGAATTTAGAGACAAATTATAGAAGTTATTCAGAGATTATTAAATTCAATAATACGTTCTTTAGTCACACTGCTAATTTTCTTCATAATGAATCTTATAAAAATCTTTTTTTACAAGGAAATTGTCAATTAGAAAATGCAAAGAAAGGTGGTTTTGTTTCGCTTTCTTTCCTAGAAAAAGAAGAGGAGAAAGAGGATGAAAAAGTGAAGTATCCTAAAAAGGTTTTAGAAAAAATAAATCAACTAAAAGAAGATTTTTATTTGAATGAAATCTGTGTACTTACAAGAACTAAAAAAGATGGAATTGCAGTTGCAGATTATTTATCAGAAAATGGAGTTTCTATAATTTCTTCAGAAACGTTATTATTAAAGAATAATTCTAAAATTAATTTTATTATTGATTTTTTATATAGCATTCAGAATATAAATGATGAAGAAAAGAGATTTGAAGTCTTGTACTTCTTGCATGCACACCTAAAGCTTAAAGTACCAAAAAATGAGTTCTTTAAAAAGCAAATAAAATTAACAAATGCTTCCATTTTTGAAAACCTAAAATCTTACGGGATTTCATTTAATTTCTCTGTATTTCAGCAAGTACCTTTTTATGAGAAAATTGAAGAAATAATTAGAGGTTTCAAGCTTGTAAATTCCTCTAATGCATATGTTCAGTTTTTTCTAGATGTGGTTTTAGAGCAACAAAGAAAGGCAGCAGATATTGGTGACTTCTTAGAATTTTGGGAACTTAAAAAAGACAAACTAAGTATCGTTGCTTCAGGAAATACAAATGCTGTGCAAGTAATGACTATTCATAAATCTAAAGGTTTAGAGTTTCCTGTAGTAATTTTTCCTTGTGATGTGAATATTTATAAACAAATTAATCCTAAAATTTGGTTTGATGATTTACCAAAAGAGTATGATTTTAAAGAACTTTTAATAGATTATAAGAAAGACTTAAGTTTAATTAATGCAAGAGGTCTAGAGATTTATAACCAACAAAGAGAAGAGTTAGAATTAGACAACTTTAATCTTTTGTATGTTTCTTTAACCAGAGCTGTAGAGCAATTACATGTAATCACAGAAAAGAAAATTTCTGCAAATGGAGTAGAAAATGTGAATCATTATTCAGGAGTTTTTATCAATTATTTAAAAGAACAAAATCTTTGGCAAGAAGATCGTTTAGAATATAACTTTGGAAATATAGAAAGAGCTAAAAATAAAGAAGCAGCCGAATCTTTAGCAGAAATTCACCAGAAATTTATTTCAACACCTTGGCAAGAGCATAATATTGTTTTGTTGGCTAGTGCCTCGAAATTATGGAATACTGCACAAGGAAAAGCAATTGATTTTGGTAATTTATTACATGAAATGTTATCAAAAATAATTACAAAGAACGACGTAAAATTAGTGACAATTCAGTATCATCAAAAAGGTTTTATTAATAAAATTCAATTAAAATTAATCAAAGAGATGATGTATTTAGTTGTAGACCATCCGAAATTAGCCGTTTATTTTTCAGATAAAGCTACTGTTTTTAATGAGCGGGAAATTGTAGATTTTGACAATCAAGTTGTTATTCCAGATAGATTAGTATTTAATGATCTAAATGAAGTTACAGTTATAGATTATAAAACAGGCAGTCCCTCGAGTGAGCATCATCAGCAATTACTAAAATATGAAAGAGTTTTAAAATCTATGGGTTTTAAAGTTGATAAAAAGTTACTCATATATATTAACACTGAAGTGGATGTTGTAGAGGTATAATTTAAGGAATATACCTGTAAATTATTGTTTATAATGTATTTTATACACATGTACGAGTTTATTTTCTTGTTTAATTCTCCTTTAGAATCTATTAAAATTGATGTTTTTGTAGATGTTTTAAAGAATTATCTTTGAAATTTCAGTTTAGTAGTCTATTTTTGCTCATTAATAAAGAACTTTTAATTTAAAAACTTGATAATGAAACATTTAAAATTAGCTATAATAGCTTTGTTTACTCTAGCTATAGTTGGTAGCGCAAACGCACAAGATGCAAATAACCCTTGGGTTGTTGGTTTTGGTATTAATTCAGTAGATATCCAAAATGGTAAATTTGGTAGTGAGGAATTTTTCAAGGATGCCTTTGATACTTCTGATCTAAATATTTTGCCTTCAATTTCTAGAATTTCTGCTGAAAAATATTTAGAAAAAGGTTTTACTTTACAATTAGCAGGTACGCTAAATAAAGTTACATATGTTAATATGACAGATGATTCAGATTATATATATTTTTCTGTTGGAGCTTTAGTAAAATATGATTTAAATCACTTATTTGGAGAAACAGGTTGGTTTGATCCTTATGTAGGTATTGGTGGAGATTTTGTTGATGCTGATGATAAATCTGAGTTAATGGCAACTGGAGCAGTAGGTTTCAATGTTTGGTTTAACGAAAACTTAGGTCTTAACTTTCAGCATGGTTGGAAAAAAGGTTTTAACAATAATATAGCAAATCATTTTCAATCTACTGCAGGTTTAGTGATTAAATTCGGAGGAAAAGATACCGATGGAGATGGAGTATATGATAAATTCGATGCTTGTCCTGAAATTGCAGGTTTAGTAGCATTTAAAGGTTGTCCTGATAGTGATGGCGACGGAATCAAAGATTCTGACGATGCTTGTCCAAATGTTGCAGGTTTAGCAACTATGAATGGTTGTCCTGATGCTGATGCTGATGGAATCGCAGATAAAGATGATATGTGTCCTAATGCCAAGGGAACAAAAGCTAACAAAGGATGTCCTGATACTGATGGAGATGGCGTAGTTGATAAAAATGATAAATGTCCAACTGCTGCAGGACCTGTTGCAAATGGAGGTTGTGCTTGGCCAGATACAGACGGTGACAGCATTTTAGATAAAGATGATAAATGTCCAAATGTTGCAGGTGTTGCTTCGGAAGGAGGTTGTCCTGAAATAATTTCAAATGAAGCTCAAATGGGTATGAATTCATTTGCACAAGCTATTTTATTTAAACTTGAAAGCGCTAGTTTTGAATCTGGAGTTACTGATATGATAGACGGTATGTTAGCAATTATGAACGAATATCCTCAAGCTGAATTTGCAATCAAAGGCTTTACAGATAATTCTGGATCTGTTTCTGGAAATTTAAAGTTATCTAATTCAAGAGCAAATGCTGTGAAAGATTATTTAATAGCAAATGGAATTCCTGCTGCAAGATTAACTGCTGTAGGTTTTGGTCAAGATAGCCCTATTGCTTCAAATAAAACTAGAGCTGGTAGAGTTCAAAATAGAAGAGTAGAAGTTAAGGTAACTAACTAGTTATTTTTAAATACATAAAAAAAAGGTCTCATCAGAAATGATGAGACCTTTTTTTTTAAAAAACTTTTTTTATTCCATGCAAAAAAGTACCTTTGCATCTTGAAAAAGAGATGCTAAATCTCGTAACATAAATAATAAATATAATTAGATACAGATGTCTACAACAACAGGAAAAGTTTCTCAGATTATTGGTCCAGTAATTGATGTTGAATTCAATACAGAAAACAATGAACTTCCTAAAATTTATGACTCATTAGAAATTAAAAAAGCTGATGGTTCTATTTTAGTTTTAGAAGTACAACAACATATTGGTGAAGATACAGTTAGAACCATTTCTATGGATGCTACGGATGGATTAAGCAGAGGAACGGAAGTTTTGGCTACGGGTAATCCTATTCAGATGCCAATTGGAAGCGATATTTACGGTCGTTTATTCAATGTTACTGGTGATGCTATTGATGGTTTAGGAAACTTAAAGAAAGAAGGTAAAGACGGTCTGTCAATTCACCGTTCTGCTCCGAAATTTGAAGATTTATCTGTTTCAACAGAAGTTTTATTCACTGGAATTAAAGTAATCGATTTAATTGAGCCATACGCAAAAGGTGGTAAAATTGGTTTATTTGGTGGAGCCGGAGTTGGTAAGACTGTATTAATACAAGAATTAATTAACAACATTGCAAAAGGACATGGTGGTTTATCAGTTTTTGCAGGAGTTGGAGAAAGAACACGTGAAGGAAATGATTTACTTCGTGAAATGTTAGAATCTGGAATTATAAAATACGGAGACGATTTTATGCATTCTATGGAAGAAGGAGGATGGGATTTATCTAAAGTTGATAAGCCTGGAATGAGAGATTCTAAAGCAACATTTGTTTTTGGACAAATGAATGAGCCACCTGGAGCACGTGCACGTGTTGCATTGTCTGGTTTAACAATTGCTGAATACTTTAGAGATGGAGCAGGAGAAAGTCAAGGGAAAGATGTACTTTTCTTTGTAGACAATATTTTCCGTTTCACACAAGCTGGTTCAGAGGTTTCTGCATTATTAGGGCGTATGCCTTCTGCAGTAGGTTACCAACCAACATTAGCAACAGAGATGGGTGCAATGCAAGAACGTATTACATCAACTAAAAAAGGTTCTATTACTTCTGTTCAAGCAGTTTATGTGCCTGCAGATGATTTAACAGATCCAGCACCAGCTACAACTTTTGCGCATTTAGATGCTACAACTGTATTGTCTCGTAAAATTGCTGAATTAGGTATTTATCCAGCAGTAGATCCTTTAGATTCTACTTCTAGGATTCTATCTGCAGCTATCTTAGGTGATGAACACTACAATACAGCAACTGCAGTAAAAGAAATTTTACAACGTTATAAAGAATTACAAGATATTATTGCTATTCTGGGTATGGAAGAATTATCTGAAGAAGATAAATTAGTAGTACACAGAGCAAGACGTGTTCAACGTTTCTTATCTCAACCTTTTCACGTTGCAGAACAATTTACGGGTATACCAGGTGTTTTAGTGGACATTAAAGACACTATTAAGGGTTTTAATATGATTATGGACGGTGAATTAGATAAATATCCTGAAGCTGCATTTAACTTAAGAGGGTCAATTCAAGATGCAATTGATGCTGGAGAAAAAATGTTAGCGGAAGCATAAACAGTTGGAGGTTAAATTTGTTAGTTTTTTACTAACAACAAGTAACCAATAACTAAAAAATATAAAATTATGTTTTTAGAAATCGTAACACCAGAGGCAATTTTGTTTTCTTCAGAAGTTGATTTGTTTTCAGCTCCTGGAATACAAGGATCGTTTCAAGTATTAAACAATCATGCACCTATAGTTTCTAACTTAAAAGATGGCCAAATAAAAATTCATGTGCATGGTCAAGATCATTTAGTATTTGATGATTTGCATGCGGAATTAAAACAGCATGCAGATGATGCTAAAGTTTTAACTTTAGATATTAAATCTGGAACTTTAGAGTTGAAAGATAATAAAGCTATTATTTTAGCGGATTAAAAGCTACAGTAATTAAAATAATGAAACCTCAAAACAGCAATGTTTTGAGGTTTTTCTATAAATAGGGATCTTTTATTTTCGATGTTTGCAATATGAAATAAGATTTATACTCCATAAAAAAAGTGTAAATTTGCGCTATGGAAGAAACAAACAGACAGCGTAAAATTGCAGGAGTTTTACAAAAAGATTTGGTAGATGTGTTGCAAAAAGCAGCTCAAGATGGTATGAAAGGAATAATTATATCTGTATCTAAAGTACATGTTACTTCAGATTTAGGAGTAGCAAAGGTTTATTTAAGTATTTTTCCTTCAGAAAATAGAGATCAAATAGTAGAAGGAATTCAATCGAATACGCCGTTAATTCGCCATGAAATGGCAAAAAGAACACGCAATCAGTTAAGAAGAATGCCAGAGTTGTTATTTTTTGGTGATGATACTTTAGATTATATAGAAGAAATAGATAAGTCATTAAAAGGGAATGATGCAGATCCTATAAAGAATCCGGATGTTTTGGTAAGACGTCAAAAAAAATAAATTTAAATTCTCTATTTGAGTTTTCCACACTACATAGCTAAAAGATATTTATTTTCTAAAACTAGTAATAATGCAATAAACATTATCACTATAATTGCTTCTTTCGGGGTAATAATTGGCTCTTTAGCTTTGTTTATAATTTTATCAGGTTTTTCTGGACTTAGAACATTTAGCTATAATTTATTAGATGTGTCAGATCCCGATATTAAAATTACAACTTCTATTGGTAAATCTTTTTTAATTACAGAAGATTTGCAACAAACATTAAATGCAAATACTTCCATTAATTTAATTTCAAAGGTTATTGAAGAACGGGTTTTCTTAGAATATAATGAGAAAACAGAAATTGCTTTTGTAAAAGGGGTTGAAGAAAATTACACAAAAATATCTAATATAGAGACCTCTTTAAATGCAGGTACTTGGTTGCATAAAGATTATAGTAATACAGCAGTTATAGGAAGGGGAATCTCTAATAAACTTTCTTTGGGTATTTCAAACTATGGGGTGCCTTTAAAAATAATGATACCTAAACCGGGCAAAGGTTTTATAAACCCTAGAAGACCTTTTTATGAAATTGATACACAGATTGTTGGTATCTATTCAGGTACTGAGGAGTTTGAGGGTGCGTTTGTTTATACAGCAATAGAGAAGGCTAGAGAGTTGTTGCGTTTTAAAGAAAATCAAGTTACAGCAATTGAGTTAAAATTAGAGAATAGTCAGACTTCAGATGAAGTTGCATTTGTGTTAAGGGATACATTAGGAGGTGATTATAAGGTGCAAACAAAAGAACAACTAAACGAAGTGTTTTACAAAGTAATAAATACAGAAAATTTTGTATCCTATTTAATCTTTACACTTATCGTTATAATAGCTCTATTCAATGTTATAGGTGCAATAATTATGATGATTATTGATAAAAAAGCGAATTTAAAAACACTTTTTAATTTAGGAGCGACTATTAAAGAAATTAAGAGAATATTTATTATTCAAGGCTTTTTGCTTACTTTTCTAGGAATGTGTATTGGGTTGCTCTTAGGTGTGGCTTTAGTATTTCTTCAAAAGGAATTTGAAATTTTTATGATTGTTCCAAACCTAGCATATCCGGTAGAATTTAGAATTACAAATTTGTTAATTGTATTTTTTACAATTACAATTCTAGGTTTTATAGCAGCTAAAATTGCCAGTAGTAGAATTTCTGAAGAATTTATAGACTAATATTCTTGTGGAATAATCATGTTTCCAAATTTAGCTTCTACTTCATCAAAGGCATTAAAAACACTAGCCGCATCATCAGAAGTTACCATTTTCATTCTATATTCTTTAAAATGCGGAATCCCTTTAAAATAATTAGTATAATGTCTTCTAGTTTCAAAAACACCTAAAACAGGGCCTTTCCAATCAATAGCCATTTGTAAATGTCTTCTTGCCATTTCTACACGCTTTGCTATGGTAGGTTTTCCTAAATAGGTTCCTGTTTCAAAATAATGTTTTACCTCATTAAAAAACCAAGGATAACCAATAGCAGCTCTGCCAATCATTGCGCCATCTAACCCATAAGAATCTCTCATTTCCATTGCTTTTTCTGGCGTAGTAATATCTCCATTTCCAAAAACAGGGATGTGCATTCTCTGGTTATTTTTCACTTCTGCAATCGGTTTCCAATCTGCCTCCCCTTTATACATTTGAGCACGCGTTCTTCCATGAATAGAAATTGCTGCACAGCCAACGTCTTGCAAACGTTCTGCAACTTCAACAATTCTAATTGAATCATGGTCCCAACCTAAACGCGTTTTTACTGTTATTGGTAAATTCGTGTGTTTTACCATGGCTTCTGTAAGTGAAACCATTAAATCTATATCTTTTAAGATTCCAGCACCAGCGCCTTTAGAAACTACTTTTTTAACAGGGCATCCAAAATTAATATCAATAATATCTGGATTCGATTTTTCTACAATCTCTACCGTTCTTAGCATCGATTCTAAATTCGCTCCAAAAATCTGAATTCCTACAGGTCTTTCTTTTTCATAAATATCCAATTTCATAACACTTTTTGCAGCATCACGAATTAGACCTTCTGAAGAAATAAATTCTGTATACACAACATCTGCGCCATTTTCTTTACATAGCGCTCTAAACGGTGGATCTGAAACATCTTCCATAGGTGCTAATAAAAGAGGGAAATCGGGAAGTTCTATATTGCCTATTTTTACCAAAGTAATTTATTTTTTTGTAAAATTAGTGTTTTTATTGGTCAGAACCCAAATTCCGTAGCATCCTAAAAAAAGTTCTGCAAAAGTGCCAAATTGATATCCAAAAGTTGGTCTGCCGTCTAGGAAGAAACTTAAAATTCTTCCAGTGCTAAGACCTATCATAAAGATGATATTAGTAACAATAGCCATTCTTAAATAATTGCGTTTAAAGAGACCTAACAGCCAAAGAAAAGAAAATCCTAAATAGATACCCATAATTGCTTTAAAGAAGTTATGTTCGTCTATTGTTTGAAGTTGGATGTCGAAGTGGAAAGCAGGATTAAATCCGTAGAAAAATGCAACAGGAACTACAATACATATAGAAATAAGTAAATGTATTTTTTTTATAAAATCTTGTTTTGTTTTAAACATTAGATGTGTTTTTTAAATATAATAAAGATTGGGTTTTATTTAAGAAGTAAAATAGTTCAAGAAATATACTAATTTATTTTGTTCATAATAGTAATATTTGCTCAATTTTAGATTTAAATGTATTGTTTCAGTTTACAGAATAAAAGGAATATTTAAAAATTATTTCATTTAAAGCGTTTGTTGAAAAAAATAGAATTTTAATAATATGTTTCATTGTACGCTTTTTATTTGACAAGGTTTGTAAATAGCATATCTTTGTAAGCTGAAAGTAGTTAGAAAACGAAGTATGAAGAACATAAGAAACTTTTGTATTATTGCGCATATAGATCATGGTAAAAGTACTTTGGCGGACAGATTGCTAGAGTATACCGGCACTATAACAGATCGCGAGAAGAAAGATCAACTCTTAGATAGTATGGATTTAGAACGCGAACGCGGAATAACCATAAAGTCTCATGCCATTCAAATGGATTATACACATAATGGAGAACAATATATTTTAAATTTAATTGATACTCCTGGACACGTAGATTTCTCTTATGAAGTTTCTCGCTCTATTGCAGCTTGTGAGGGAGCTTTGCTAATTGTAGATGCTGCGCAAAGTATACAAGCACAAACAATTTCTAACTTATATCTAGCTTTAGAAAATGATTTAGAAATAATCCCTATTCTGAATAAAGTAGATTTGCCTTCGGCGAATCCAGAAGAAGTAACAGACGATATTGTAGACTTATTAGGCTGTAATGCGGAAGACGTAATTCATGCAAGTGGGAAAACAGGTTTTGGAGTAGAAAATATTCTAGAAGCAATTATTGCTAGAATTCCTGCACCTAAAGGAGATCCAGATGGGCCTTTACAAGCCTTAATCTTTGATTCTGTATATAATTCATATAGGGGAATTGAAACTTATTTTAGAGTTTTTAACGGGTCTATCAAAAAAGGACAACGTATTAAGTTTTTGGCAACGGATAATGAGTATTTTGCAGACGAAGTAGGTACTTTAAAATTAGAACAAGTTGTAAAAAAGTCAGTAAATACAGGTGATGTTGGTTATTTAATTACAGGAATTAAAACCGCAAAAGAAGTAAAGGTAGGAGATACTATTACAGATGCAGAAAACCCAACAACAGAAATTGTTGACGGTTTTGAAGATGTTAAACCGATGGTTTTTGCAGGTATTTATCCTGTGGATACAGAGGATTACGAAGAATTGCGATACTCCATGGAGAAACTGCAATTAAATGATGCATCTTTGGTTTTTATACCCGAAAGTTCTGCCGCTTTAGGCTTTGGTTTCAGATGTGGATTCTTAGGAATGTTGCATATGGAAATTATTCAAGAACGTTTAGAACGTGAGTTTAATATGACCGTTATAACAACGGTGCCCAATGTTTCTTACCACGCATATACCAAGAAAAACCCGAATGAGATATTGCTCTTAAACAATCCTACAGATTTACCAGATCCATCAAGATTAGACAGAGTAGAAGAGCCATTTATAAAAGCAAGTATTATTACAAAGGCAGATTTTGTTGGACAAGTAATGAGTTTGTGTATCGAAAAGCGTGGAGAAATCACCAATCAGACCTATCTAACCACAGAAAGAGTAGAACTAACTTTCGACATGCCTTTGGCAGAAATTGTGTTCGATTTTTACGATCGTTTAAAAACAGTTTCTAAAGGATATGCCTCTTTCGATTATTCACCAATTGGCATGCGTGAATCTAAATTAGTAAGAGTAGATCTTTTATTAAATGGTTCTCCTGTAGATGCACTGTCGGCACTTTTACATGCGGATAATGCATATTCAATTGGTAAAAGAATTGTAGAAAAACTAAAAGAATTATTACCAAGACAACAGTTTGATATTCCTATTCAGGCAGCAATTGGAGCAAAAATTATTGCTCGTGAAACAACCAAAGCGTTGCGTAAAGATGTAACAGCAAAATGTTATGGTGGAGATATTTCTAGAAAACGTAAGTTGTTAGAAAAGCAGAAAAAAGGTAAGAAAAGAATGCGTCAGGTTGGGAATGTAGAAATTCCACAAGAAGCATTTATGGCTGTCTTGAAGTTGAATGACTAAGACCTAAACTGATAAACCAAGTATTTATTAAAAAACCTTTTTGAGAAATCAGAAAGGTTTTTTTTATGTTATACTAGTTTTCGAGTTGTTAATGTTTCTCTACTAAAATTAATGTTTTAAAATTGTTTTCTTTTTTGTTTAATAAATTTATGTTATAACGTATTGCATTTTGTAATTTTGAGTTAGAAAAATAACGAAATGGCAAACAAACCAAATATTCTTATTGTATATACAGGAGGTACAATAGGAATGATAAAAGACTATAAATCAAATGCTTTAAAGGCATTTGATTTTAGTAGGATTATAGATAAAATACCAGAGTTAGAGCAGTTAGATTGCAAAATAGAAAGTATTTCGTTTGAGGAGCCGATAGATTCATCAAACATGAATACAGATTACTATATACATATTGTTGAAATTATAGAGGCAAATTATACTAATTTTGATGGTTTTGTAATTTTAACAGGTTCAGATACGATGGCCTACGCTTCATCTGCAATTAGTTTTATGATAGAGAATTTACAAAAACCTATCATTTTTACAGGTTCACAATTGCCTATAGGAGATTTAAGAACTGATGCTAAAGAAAACTTGATTACATCGATAGAAATTGCAGCGTCGAGGAGAAATAATAAACCAATAATATCTGAGGTTTGTTTATATTTTGAATATAAATTATACAGAGCAAATAGAACTACGAAAATAAGCGCAGAACAATTTGAAGCATTTGCTTCTAAAAATTATCCTGCCTTGGCAGAAAGTGGTGTTCATTTAAATTTTAATGAAAATGTATTGTTGAAGTTTATACCTTTTGATCAGCAACTAATTATTAGAAAAAAGTTGGTTACAGATGTAGTTATTTTAAAGCTATTTCCCGGAATAACAGAAACGGTTGTTGCAGCAATTTTGAATATTAAGAATTTAAAAGGTGTAGTTTTAGAAACATATGGTGCTGGAAATGCACCGAATAAACCATGGTTCTTAGACTTAATAAAAAAGGCAATTCAGGATAAAATTAAAATAGTAAATATTACTCAATGCTCCGGTGGTAGTGTAATTCTTGGACACTATGATACGAGTGTTGGTTTAAAATCTATTGGTGTAATCAGCGGAATAGATATGACTACAGAATCTGCTATTGCAAAATTAATGTATTTATTAAGTGAAGATTTAACAGATAAAAGTTTTAAAAACTATTTTCAAAAATCTTTACGAGGAGAAATAAGTGAAAAATAATTTTACTAATATATATAGATATATTTAACATAAAATAGACCTATTTATTTTTTGAGGAGCAACAATTTTTTTGTTACTTGCCACTGTATTAAAATAAATAAATTACTTTTACAAAAAAACTTTAGAGTTTGAATAACTTTTTGTTTATTTGAAAAAATAATTAAGATTTTTAAACCTTTAACTATCAAATATTAATAACAACAGAGATGAAAAAAGTAGTAAATGTCCTATCTGTAACAGGATTTATGTTTTTTGGAGCTATTCAATCAACTTTTGCCCAGGAAGCAGCAGAATCAAGAACTTTTCACCAAGAATTAAAACTTCGTTTTATAGAAGGTGGTCCAGTATTTATGGGAATTGTTTTAGTAGCCTTAATTTTAGGTTTAGCTATTGCAATTGAAAGAATTATTTATTTAAATTTAGCAACTACGAATACTAAGAAATTAGTGGCAGATGTAGATGAAGCTTTAAGTTCAGGTGGTGTAGAAGCTGCTAAAGAAATTTGTAGAAACTCAAAAGGACCTGTAGCATCTATTTTTTACCAAGGTTTGGATAGAGTAGACGAAGGTGTAGAAAATGCTGAAAAAGCAGTTGTTTCTTACGGTGGAGTTCAAATGGGACTTTTAGAGAAAAATGTTTCTTGGTTATCATTATTTATCGCTTTGGCTCCTATGTTAGGTTTCATGGGTACAGTAATTGGTATGATTAGTGCCTTTGATGCAATTGCACAAGCAAATGATATTTCTCCTGGAGTAGTAGCGGTAGGTATTAAAGTAGCTTTGTTAACAACTGTATTTGGTTTAGTTGTAGCAATTATTCTTCAAATTTTTTATAATTATATCGTTTCTAAAATCGATAGTATTGTAAATAATATGGAAGATGCATCTATTCAGTTGATAGATTTATTGGTAAAGTATAAAAAATAATTTTATTATGAAAGATAATAAATTTTCAAAAATTATCACATACATTGTGACATTGATTGCTATTATAGGTATCATCTTACTTGTAAGGGTGCTTATGGCAGGAGAAGATGCTGTAGAAAATGACGTGGCTGTACAAAATAGTGTTGTGAGCCCTTTGGTGTCTTTTTCTCAGTACTTATTATACGGAGTAATACTCGTAACACTTGTTTTATCCATGTGGGGCTTGTTTAAAAATCCAGAAAATCTAAAGAAGACTTTATTAGGTGTACTTGCTTTAGGTGTATTATTTGTAGTAGCTTATTTTATGGCAGACAGTAATGTTGTTATTGATAACGCAAATAATATATTAGAAGGTGGAGAAGCAGGTTCTTCGATAAATCAATTTACAGGAGCCGGTATCTGGTTTAGTATCATTCTAGGAGGAATAGGTTTAACTTTCTTCGTAATAGATTTAGTTAAAGGTTTAATAAAATCATAATATTATGGCAAGAAGAGAGAATCCAGAAATTAATGCAGGTTCTATGGCAGATATTGCCTTCTTGTTATTAATCTTCTTTTTAGTAACTACTACCATGAATGTAGATTCAGGTGTTTCTAAAAAGTTGTCGGAAAAACCACCAGAAGATTACGTACCACCAATTATAAAAGAAAAAAATATTTTTGAGGTAAATATCAATAGAAATAATGAACTTCTAGTAGAAGGAGTTAGAATGGATATTGATGAACTTAAAGATGCTGCAATTGCTTTTATAGATAATGGTGGTGGCGATGGTAAAATAGATGAAGGTGAGCCAACTGGTCCTTGTAATTACTGCAAAGGCGAGAGAAGTATAAAGTCTTCAGATCACCCAAACAAGGCTATTATTTCTGTGCAGAGTGATAGAGGAACGGAATATGGTACTTATTTGAAGGTTCAAAATGAACTTATAAGAGCGTATTCTGATTTACGTAACATACTGTCAAAAGAACGTTACGGAATTCCTTTTCCAGAGTTAGAAGATTCTTATAAGGATGATAGAGCTAATCTAGAATTAAAGAAAAAAGTTGAAGATATTAAGAGAAGTTATCCAGAAATTATTTCGGATTCTGAGCCTACATCTTCTAATTAATTTTTAAAACACAGCTAAATGTCTAAATTTAGAAAAAAGAAAAAAGGAATGCCAGCAGTAAATACTGCATCCTTGCCGGACATCGTTTTTATGTTGTTGTTTTTCTTCATGGTAACCACTACCATGAGAGAAACGGAATTAAAAATTGAGAATCCAAGATTGCCAAATGCAACAGAAGTTAAAAAGCTAGAGCATAAAAGTTTGGTAAGTACCATCTATATTGGAAAATCTAAGGATGCAACAAGACACGGTACTGCTTATAATAGAATTCAGTTGAATGATAAAATAGCAACTGCAAATGATGTACCTGCTTTTATCATAAACGAAAGATCTAAGGTTTCTGAAGCTGAAGTGCCATATATGACAACTTCTATTAAGGCGGATAAAGAATCTAATGTGGGTACAATTATTGATATTAGATTGAAACTAAGAGACGTAAATGCATTAAAAATTAGTTATTCTGCTTCAAAGGCTGCAGAATAAACAATTTTTAATATCAGAATATAAAAGGATAATTCTTATGAATTGTCCTTTTTTTTGGTATTAAATTTAACCTTCTTACAAAAGGTGATTTGTTGTATCTTTCATATTCTTTATTCATATTATGAGAAATCTATTTATTCTTTTATATTTTTTAGTAATTCCCTTTTTAACATTTGCTCAAAAAGATTCTTTGAGTCTAGGAGATAGGTATGCAGATGATCAACTATATTTTTCAGTTTCTTACAGTCAATTGTATAATCAACCTACAGGAATTACAAAAAGCAACTTTTCATATGCACTATCTGGGGGTTTTATAAAAGATATTATTTTGAATAAAAGCGGAACTATTGCTATCGCAGGAGGAATTGGTCTTGGATATGACTTTTTTAATCATGAATTAAAAGTAGATGAAGTAGGCGGAACTACTGTTTTTACGAATGATATTACAACTTCTAAAAATATTTTTAAATCCTATAATTTAGAGTTCCCTTTTGAGATAAGATGGCGAACATCTACTGCTATAAAATATAATTTCTGGAGGATTTATACGGGTGTTAAATTCCTCTATAATTTAGATAATAATTTTCAATATATAGATGCTAATAGTAATTTGATTAAGTATAGAAAAGTATCTTCTTATAATAAATTACAATATGGTTTAACTATATCGGCTGGTTATGATGCATTTACTATGAATGTTTTTTATGGATTATCTCCTGTTTTCAAGAATGGTCTTCTAAACGGAAAAGTGGTGGATACGAAAATCTTAAAATTTGGATTAATTTTCTATTTTTTATAGGAAACTATACACTACAAAGGGTGCTATAAGACCAGATAGAAAACCTAAATAAACTTCTTTGGGTTGGTGCATTTTTAAATGTAGTCTTGCATGAGCAACAATTCCTGCTAATAATATATTTCCAATAACTACGGCAGGAAGACTATAATTATATATAAATCCTATCAAAATAAAAAATCCTGTCGATATTCCTAAGGATAATAAATGAATACTTACTTTTAATTGATACGCTAAACAGAGATATACAAAAGTTAGCGCGATACTAGATGTATAAAATAGCACACTAATATCCGTCATTTTAATATTATTCTCTATCGTATTTCCTAATAGGTAGAAGGCAATAATCATTAGCGCAACTGATACCTTTCTTTCTTTGATGCCTTTGGCATTAAAATTATTTATTAAGTTTAATTTTTTGAACAGTGCTAATATGAGAAGTGGTAGAAGATAAGTAGTTATAAATATGAGCGCTAATAGTGCTGTTTTTTGTTTACTTGTATATGAATTAGGTATTATTAATAAATACAATAGTACGCTAATAGTCGGCACCATAATGGGGTGTAACACTGCGGAAATAGTCTTGTAAAATTGATGCATTAAATTTCTTTTCTAAGGCGGGCTACTGGTAAGTCTAGCTGTTCTCTATACTTTGCAACAGTTCTTCTTGCAATAGGATACCCTTTTTCTTTCAAAATACCAGCTAATTTTTCGTCAGTTAGAGGTTTCTTTTTATTTTCATCTTGAATTACATTTTCTAATATTTTCTTAATTTCTTTCGTAGATACGTCTTCTCCTTGGTCATTTTTCATAGATTCAGAAAAGAATTCCTTAATCAATTTTGTTCCATAAGGTGTAGAAACATATTTACTATTTGCAACTCTAGAAACAGTAGAAACATCCATATTAATCTTATCAGCAATATCTTTTAAGATCATTGGTTTTAACTTGCGTTCATCTCCAGTTAAAAAATAATCATATTGATATTGCATGATGGTGTTCATCGTTATTAAAAGGGTTTGTTGCCTTTGTCTAATAGCATCTATGAACCATTTTGCCGAGTCTAATTTTTGTTTGATAAAAAAGACAGCATCTTTTTGTGACTTTGATTTAACTGTGGCTTCTTGATAGCCTTTTAGCATGTTGTTGTATTCTCTGGAAACATGCAGTTCTGGTGCATTTCTAGCGTTTAAAACCAAATCTAATTCGCCATTTAAAATTTTAATTGAAAAATCAGGAACAATTTGTTCTGCAATTTTATTATTGCCAGCGTAAGAGCTTCCTGGTTTTGGGTTTAATTTAGATATTTCCTTAATAACTTCTTTTAGCTCATCTTCTGAAATATGAAACTTTTCTTGTAATTTCTTATAATGCTTTTTAACAAAGTGATCAAATGCAGTTTCTAAAATCTCAACAGACAAACTTCTATATTTTGTTTTGTCTTTCGCTTTTAACTGAATGATTAGGCTCTCCCTAAGATCTCTAGCCCCAACTCCTAAGGGATCTAAAGTATGTACTACTTTTTTAAGTACTTTAATTACCTTTTCTTCTGTTGTAAAAACATTGGATGTAAATGCTAAGTCATCTACTAAATCTATAATTTCTCTTCGGATATAACCACTGTCGTCAATACTTCCAACTAAAAATTCTGCGATAGCTTGTTCTTCTTCGTCTAAACTAAAAGTGTTTAATTGATTTTTTAAAGATTGATGAAAGCTTGTTCCTGCTGCATAAGGTATATTTTTTTCTTCATCATCTTCCGAGTAATTATTAGCTTGAGTTTTATAATTTGGAATGTCATCATCACTAAGGTATTCGTCGATATTAATATCTTCTACTTCATCCTTCTCGGATCTATCATCATCATCAAATTCATTTGATAAATCATCATCTATATCTTCAGATTTTTCTTTACCAGTATCTAAGGCAGGGTTTTCCTCTATTTCTTGCTTTAAACGCTCTTCAAATGCTTGTGTTGGTAATTGAATTAACTTCATCAGTTGTATTTGCTGAGGAGATAATTTTTGCAGGAGTTTGTAACTTAAGCCTTGTTTTAGCATATTTTTAAAGGTACATAAATGAAATTAAAAATTGGCATTTTGCGGTGTCCTTGGAAATGGAATTACATCTCTAATATTTCCCATACCGGTTGTAAATTGAACTAGTCTCTCAAAACCTAAACCAAAACCAGAATGCACGGCTGTACCAAATTTTCTTAGATCTAGGTACCACCAAAGCTCTTTTTCGTCAATATTCATGGCTTTCATCTTTTCTACTAAAACATCATAACGTTCTTCACGCTGCGCACCACCAACCATTTCTCCAATTCCAGGGAATAAAACATCCATAGCTCTTACTGTTTTTCCATCTTCATTTAAACGCATATAAAATGCCTTAATGTCTGCTGGATAATCAAATAAAATAACTGGACATTTAAAATGTTTTTCAACTAAAAAACGCTCGTGTTCAGATTGTAAATCTGCTCCCCAATCGTTAATAGGATATTGGAATTTTTTCTTTTTATTAGGTTTACAGTTTCTCAGAATATCTATTGCTTCTGTGTAAGAAACTCTTTTAAAATTGTTGTCAGCAACAAATTTTAACTTCTCTAACAAACTCATTTCACTTCTTTGCAATTGAGGTTTTGTTTTCTCCTCTTGCATAAAACGTTCATCTAAAAAGGCTAAATCTTCTTTACAATGTTCTAAAACATAAGTTAACACAGATTTTATAAAATCTTCTGCTAAATCCATATTTCCATCTAAATCCATAAAAGCAACCTCTGGTTCAATCATCCAGAATTCTGCCAAATGACGTGTTGTGTTTGAATTTTCTGCCCTAAAAGTTGGCCCAAAAGTATATACTTTACCTAAAGCCATTGCATACGCTTCTGCTTCTAGTTGACCCGAAACAGTAAGATTTGTTTCTTTTCCGAAGAAGTCTTTTGTGTAATCTATTTTTCCGTCTTCTGTAACCGGTGCTTTATTATCTTCAAATGACGTAACTCTAAACATTTCTCCTGCTCCTTCGGCGTCAGAACCCGTAACAATTGGTGTATTTACATAATTAAACCCATTGTCTTGAAAGTATTTATGAACTGCAAAAGAAAGCTTAGATCGCACTCTCATTACCGCGCTAAATGTATTTGTTCTTACACGGAGGTGTGCGTTTTCTCTTAAAAACTCAAAACTATGTTTTTTAGGTTGTATTGGATATTCATCGACATTCGAATCTCCTAGAATTTCTATATTTGATACCTGAATCTCCACAGATTGTCCTTTACCTTTACTTTCAGCAATGATTCCTTTGATATGTATCGCTGCTCCTGTTGTAATTCTTTTTAAAGTTTCTTCTGGTGTATTTTCAAAATCAATTACACACTGTATGTTGTTAATTGTAGACCCGTCATTTAAAGCAATAAAACGATTACTTCTAAAAGTTCTAACCCATCCTTTGATAATCACCTCTTGTAAAACCGAACCTGATTTTAATAATTCTGCTACGCTATTTTTTGTCATCATTTATAAGTGTATTGTATTCGAAAATTATCTTTTTATAAAGAGTAAAGATACTTTATTGTTGCAAATTAAGCAACCAACGAAAGTTCAATAAAAAGGAGTATTCTATTTTGTTTTTTCTTCTTTAGGAGGAAAAATTTTCATTTTAGGCTCTTTAAATACTTTTTTATTTGCAATTTTCTTTTCAAAAGTTAATAATAAAGAGGGTAATAATAATAAGTTGGAAACCATCGCTAATAATAATGTTACAGAAACCAGACCACCTAAGGCAATTGTTCCACCAAAACTAGAAAGGGTAAAAACTAAAAAACCAAAAAATAACACAATAGAAGTATAAAACATACTTACACCAGTTTCTCGTAATGCAGAATAAACAGAAGGTTTAATCTTCCATTTATTGGCAATAAGTTCCTGTCTATATTTGGCTAAAAAATGAATTGTATCGTCTACAGAAATACCAAATGCTATACTAAACACTAATATGGTAGATGGTTTTATAGGTATGTTTAAAAAACCCATTAAACCCGCGGTAATTAGTAATGGCAGCATATTTGGAATCAATGAAATTATAATCATTTGTGGTGATCTAAACATCCAAGCCATAAAAATGGCAATTAATAAAATAGCCAGCGATAAAGAAATTACTAAGTTTTTAATTAAATAGTTTGTTCCTTTTATAAAGACCAAGGCTTTACCTGTTAATGATACAGTATATCTGTCTGCTGGAACTTCTTTTGCTATTACTGTCTTTAAGCGCTCTTGAATAATATCCATTTTTTCTGTACCAATATCTTTCATGAAAGTGGTAATTCTAGCATAACGTCCGGTAGAATCTACAAATGTTTTTAGCATTCCAGTATCTCTACTGGAGTTTTTAGAATATGAAAATATATAACTTTGTTCTTGATTTGTTGGTAATTGGTAGTATTTCGGATTTCCATTATAATACGCCTGTTTTGAATACTTTACTAAGTTCACTACAGAGATTGGTTTTGATAATTCAGGAAAGCTTTCTATTGTTTCGTTCAGCTTTTCCATCTTTTTTAAAGTGGATAGCTTCATGACGCCTTTATTTTTTTTAGTATCGATTAAAATTTCTAAAGGCATTATTCCTCCAAACTCTTTTTCGAAGAATTTAATATCTTTATAGAAATCTGTGTTTTTGGGCATGTCTTCAATTAAACTTCCAGAAACTGTAATTTTATAAACACCAATAATACTTAATACAATTACTAAAACAGTTGCAAAATATATAGTAATTCTGTTGGTTCTCACCATTTTTTCCATCCAATTAACCACATTATCAATCCATTTTGTTTCTAAATGACTTAAATGTTTTTTCTTGGGAATTGGCATGAAACTATAAATGATTGGTATGATTAACAGTGCCAATATGAAAATACTGATAATATTTACTGAAGCCAAAATTCCAAATTCACGCAGTAAATTACTTTTTACAAAAACAAAAGTTGCGAAACCAGATGCAGTTGTAATATTTGTCATTAAAGTTGCATTTCCAATTTTAGAAATTACGCGTTGTAAAGCTTTTGCTTGCTGTCCATGTTTCTTTATTTCTTGCTGATATTTGTTAATAAGGAAGACTGCATTTGGTACGCCAATGACAATAATTAAAGGTGGTATTAATGCAGATAATACCGTTATTTCATAACGGAATAAACCAATAAAGCCAAAAGCCCAGATAACACCAATTATAACCACTAATAATGTAATGAATGTAGCTCGAAAGGATCTAAAGAAAAAGAAAAATATAAGTGCTGTAATTCCTAATGCACCTCCAACAAAGAGCATGATTTCATCTTGAATATTTTGGGCATTTAATGTTCTAATATATGGCATTCCAGAAACGCGCACATTTAAATTAGTTTCTTCTTCGAATTTTTTTATTGCAGGTATTAGTATATCAAAAATGAAGTCTCTTCTCGCAGGTGTATTTATAATTTCTTTTTTAATGTAAATAGCGGTCTGTAAAGTACCCGTTTCTTTATTGTACAGTAAATTATCATAAAAAGGAAGCTTCTCAAAGAGTTCTTTTTTAATTATATTTACTTCTTCTTTTGTAGTAGGATTTTTACTGTATAAAGGTTCTAGAATAAACTTTCTCTTTTTTCTATCTGCTTTTAGCTTCTTTACATCAGCAATAGAAATTGTAAAGTCAACTTCTTTTCTTTCATCAAATTGCGCTACTAATTTATTCCAAGCATTAAACTTTTTAGGTGTATAAACAGTTGAATCTTTAACTCCAAGAATAACTAAATTACCTTCCTCCCCAAAAATTTGTAGAAATTTATTGTATGCTATATTGGCTTCATGGTCTTCTGGTAGCAAATTTGCTTCGGTATATGAAAATTTCATATACTTCATTTGGGATGCTAATAAACCAGTAATAATTGCGATACTTATTAAAACCAAGTAACGGTTTCTTAGAATAATACCCGCAATTTTCGTCCAAAAATTCATAAAAAATAATTTGTGCAAATATAACCAAATTCCAAATGAGTTTTAAGCAAAAAAAAAGGTGTTTTTAAAAAACACCTTTTCTATAATTTGATAGTTTTTTAAACAGTCATAATCTCTTTTTCTTTTACAGAGAGTGTTTCTTCTATAATTTTTACAAAAGAATCTGTAAGCTTTTGTACTTCTGCTTCAGAGTCCTTTTTTAAATCGTCAGAGATATCTGTTTTCTTAATATCGTTATTGGCATCTTTTCTGGCGTTTCTAATACCAACTTTCGCATGTTCAGCTTCAGCTTTTGCTTGTTTTGCTAGCCCAATTCTTCTTTCCTCAGTTAATGGTGGTACATTAATCATAATAATATCACCATTGTTCATTGGGTTAAAACCAAGATTTGCAATCATAATAGCCTTCTCAATTGGTTGTAACATATTTTTTTCCCAAGGTTGTATCGCAATTGTTCTTGGATCTGGCGTTGTAACATTTGCAACTTGCCCTAATGGTGTTTGAGAACCGTAATAATCTACCATTACATTCGCTAACATTGCAGGGGTTGCCTTACCAGCTCTAATAGCTCTTAATTCTTTTTCTAAATGAGCAATAGCACTCGTCATTGCTTCCTTAGTTGTATCTAATATAAATTCTATTTCTTCGTTCATCTTTTTATTAATTTAAAGATTCTATTTTATTTGGTGTTAACAATTGTACCTATGTTTTCTCCAGAAACTAATTTTAATAGATTTCCGTTTGTATTCATATCAAATACAATAATGGGTAGTTTATTTTCTTCACTTAATGTAAAGGCGGTCATATCCATTACTTTTAAACCTTTTTCTATGACTTCTTTAAATGTAATAGTTTCATATTTTACAGCACTTTCGTCTTTCTCAGGATCTACGTTATAAATCCCATCTACACGAGTTCCTTTTAAGATAGCATCTGCATTTACTTCTATTGCTCGCAAAACAGCAGCTGTATCTGTAGTGAAATAAGGGTTTCCTGTTCCAGCTCCAAAAATAACAACGCGTCCTTTTTGTAAATGTCTTATTGCTTTTCTTTTAATGTAAGGTTCTGCAACTTCTTTGATTTCTAAGGCTGTTTGAAGTCTTGTATGAACATCTTCGTCTTCCAATGCGCTCTGCAAAGCTAAACCATTTATGCAGGTAGCAAGCATACCCATATGATCTCCTTGTACACGATCCATTCCATTGGCCGCACCAGCAACACCTCTAAATATATTTCCCCCGCCAATTACAATAGCAACTTCGATACCTTTTTCTACTACTTCTTTTATTTCTTTTGCATATTCAGAAAGTCGTTTAGGATCAATTCCATATTGCCTATCGCCCATTAAGGCTTCTCCGCTTAATTTTAAAAGAATTCTTTTGTATTGCATAGTTTATTTTCTAAGTTGTGTAAAATTACGTATTTTTTTTGATTTTCTTTTTTCTGAACAAAAAAAACCTCGTTTTCAAATAATATGAAAACGAGGTTTGTAAATATAATTTTAAGAATTAGGTTATCCTAAAGTTACCCTTTTAAATCCACTAACTTCAACATCACCGTATGTTGTAACATATTGTGCAACGTTTTTCTTCTCATCTTTAATAAAAGATTGATCTAAAAGACATTGTTCCATGTCTAAAGTTGTGTTATCTGCAATAAATCTTTCCATTTTTCCTGGTAAGATTCTATCCCAAATTTGTTCTGGTTTTCCTTCAGCTTTTAATTCTGCTTTTGCAGCATCTTCAGCTTCAGCTAAAATAGCATCAGATAATTGAGACATAGAAATATATTGAGGAATGTTTTTTAATGTTTTTCCTAATCTCCCTAATTCTATATTATCTTTTTCTATCACCGCGATTCTAGCTTCAGTTTCTGCTGTAACAAATGCAGTATCAAAATCTTTATAAGATAATGTAGTTGCACCCATAGAGGCAACTTGCATCGCAACATCTTTAGATAAAGTTTCAGCATTATCTATTGCAGTAGATAAACCAACTAGAGCAGCAATTTTACCAATGTGAGTGTATGCACCAACATAGGCAGCTTCAATTTTATCGAAAGCTGTTATCTCTAACTTTTCTCCAATAACACCAGTTTGCTCAATTAGTTTCTCTGCAACCGTCATACCGCCAAAATCTGCAGCTAAGAAAGCTTCTTTATCTGCAACTTTTAATGCTATATCTGCAAATTGACCACCTAAAGCTACAAAAGATTCGTTTTTACCAACAAAATCAGTTTCACAAGCTAATACAATAGCTACGCCTTCTGTTTTTGAGTCATTAATTCTTGTTACTGCAACTCCTTCTGTAGAATCTCTATCAGCTCTTTTTGCAGCAATTTTCTGACCTTTTTTACGTAAAATATTTATAGCTTCATCGAAGTTATTTTCTGCTTCTACTAATGCCTTTTTACAGTCCATCATTCCAGCTCCAGTTGCTTCCCTTAATTTTTTAACATCAGCAGCACTTACTTTTACCATGTCACTTATTTTTTGTTCAGAAACCTAGGTTTCTAAATTGTTCTTAAATTATTTTTTTTCTTCCGCTGGTGTTTCAGCAACTTCAGCTTTCTTTTTTGCTTTTTTAGGAGCTTTTGCTTTAGGAGCTTTTGCTTTTGGAGCTTCTTTCTTTTCAGGAGCTTCTACTTTTGCTTCTTCAACTTCAGGAGCTTCTACTTCCGCTTTTGGAGCTTCTACTTTAGCTTCTTCCTTTTTTGGAGCTTCTTTTACTTTCTCTTTATCTGCTTTTCTTTCAGATAAACCTTCTGCAATTGCATCAGTAACAAAAGATAATACCACGTTAATAGATTTTGAAGCGTCATCATTTGCAGGAATTACGTAGTCTACTTCTCTTGGATCAGAGTTTGTATCTACCATTGCAAAAATTGGAATATTTAATTTTTGAGCTTCTGCTACAGCAATGTGTTCTTTTTTAATATCAACTATAAATAAAGCACCAGGTAAACGAGTCATATCAGAAATAGAACCTAAATTCTTTTCTAATTTTTCTCTCTGACGATTGATTTGTAATTTTTCTCTTTTAGATAATGCGTCAAAAGAACCATCTGTCTTCATTCTATCAATTATAGCCATTTTCTTTACAGCTTTTCTAATAGTAACAAAGTTTGTTAACATTCCACCAGGCCATCTTTCAGTAATATAAGGCATGCTTATAACTTTCGCTTTTTCAGCAACAATATCTTTGGCTTGTTTTTTTGTAGCTACAAATAAAATCTTACGTCCAGAGTTTGCAATCTTTTTTAAAGCTTCTGAAGTTTCTTCTATTTTTGCTGCAGTTTTATACAAATCGATGATGTGAACACCGTTTCTTTCTGTATAAATGTATGGAGCCATGTTAGGGTTCCATTTTCTAGTAAGGTGTCCAAAATGCACACCATTGTTTAATAATTCTTGAATATTTACGTTTGCCATTTTTTAAATGTGTTTACTTTCTGTTTTGAAATCAATATATAAGTAGTCTTTAAGGAGTCTTATATATTTAGATGCTAAACTGTTTAATATTAATTGTGTGTAATAATAACAGTTCTCGAAATAATAGAGTACAGAATAAATTCTGTATTTAATATTAACGTTTCGAGAATTGGAATTTTTTACGTGCTTTCTTCTGACCAAATTTCTTACGCTCAACCATTCTTGGATCACGCGTTAACAAACCTTCTGGTTTCAGGATAAGTCTATGATCTGCATCAATATGAACTAGTGCTCTAGTGATTGCTAAACGAATCGCTTCAGCTTGTCCTGTTATTCCACCACCGTAAACATTAACTTTAATGTCGTAAGACTCTAAGTTTTCTGTTAACATTAATGGTTGTTGCACTTTATACTGCAAGGTACCTGTTGTAAAATAGCTCTTGTAGTCTTTTTTATTTACAGTAATGTTCCCTTTACCTTCTGAAAGATAAATACGAGCAACAGCTGTTTTTCTTCTACCAATTTTGTGTACTATATCCATTATAAAAGATCTTTAAGGTTAATAGCTTTAGGTTCTTGACCTGCTTGTTTGTGCTCAGTACCTGCATAAACATACAAGTTTCTGAATAACGCTGCTCCCAAAATATTTTTTGGTAACATTCCTTTTACTGCTTTTTCGATTAATCTTGTAGGATCTTTCTCAAACATTTCTGTTGCAGTTAATGATCTTTGGCCACCTGGATAACCCGTATGACGGATGTAAGATTTCTCTTTCCATTTGTTTCCAGATAGTACAATTTTTTCTGCGTTGATGATAACCACGTTGTCTCCACAATCTACGTGAGGAGTAAAATTTGGTTTGTACTTACCTCTAATTAGCTTTGCTACTATAGAAGATAGACGACCCAACGTTTGCCCGTCCGCATCAACTAAAACCCACTCCTTGTTTACGGTAGCGCTGTTTGCTGATACTGTTTTGTAACTTAATGTGTTCATAATTACACTATTAGTTTTTGTAAATTAAAATAAATCATTTTCCTTAAAAAAGGAGTGCAAATATAGTGCTATTTATTTGATTGACAAATAGTGTTTTTAGATTATTTTTTGGCCATTTTTAATTTTAGTTCTCCCGTCTTAAATAGCTCAAAAGCAGATTGGTAATAAGCAACGGTTTCCTTTAATAAAGTGGTATCATTTTTCGTTGTATACAGCTCGTTTTTCTCTCTTTCGTAGGTATAAGAAGCGTATTTTTTTTGAGTTTCTAAAACTAATAATTTATTGTTTTTTAAAAGGGATACTTTTCTGTGATTTCCAATAAAAGCACGCGTATCAATTGAAGACATTTTAGAGATGTCTTTTCCAAAAAAAAGATTGTTATAACTCCAATTTAAATAACCAAAAAGTGTTGGAAAAATATCAATTTGAGAAGATAATTTATCAACTTCAGCCGTTTTTACACCTCTTAAATTATAAATAAATGCAGGAATGTGATGGTTTTTAATATTAATTTCAGACCTACCGGCACTATAGGCACAATGATCTGCCATGATTACAAATACAGTATTGGAAAACCAAGGTTTTGTTTTTGCTGTTTCAAAAAAATGTTGGAGTGCTTTGTCAGAGTAACTCACTGCGTTATTTCTCGTTTTTTCATTAGAAGCAATTAAACCTTCGGGAAAGGTATAAGGTTGGTGATTTGAGCTGGTCATTACAAAATTAAAGAAAGGCTGATTTGTTGTATGTTGTTTGTCAGCAATCTTTAGCACCTTGTTTAAAAGATCTTCATCACAAGTAGCCCAAGCATTCTCGAAAGTTACCTCAGCATCCTCTATCCTGCTTCTTTTTACAGGTAATTGGTCTTGCAGGCGATGCCATTTTTTTCTGTCCACAATATCAAATTCATTAAAACTAAAGAAATTTAACATGTTGTCAAAATGCGAATCACCACCATAAATAAAAGTTCTTGAATATCCTTTTTGTTTAAAAACTTCTCCAATGGTAAAAAGATTGGTGTTCGATTTTCTCTTAACAATACTTCTTCCAGGAGTTGGGGGGATTGCGAGTATTATAGCTTCTAGTCCACGAATGGTGCGAGTTCCAGTTGCATACATATTAGTAAATGCAATGGATTTTTTATGCAGTGAATCTATCGTTGGTGTCAAGTTGTTTGTGTTTCCGAACCTTTTAAGGAAGGAAGCGCTCATACTTTCTAAACCAATAAAAATAACATTAGGTTTTTTTTCTTCCCCTAAATTTTTAGTAAAACGCAGGATACTATTTGGGTTTTTAAATAAACTATCATTTGAAGCTTTCACAAGCTTCCTAGCGATTGTAAAATTTTCGTTTTCATTTAAGGTTAGGTAAAATTCATTATAATTTAACTCATTACTTTTGTAGGCAGCAAAAAAGGAATACAACCCAGATTTTGTCAATTCATTTTCATTAATATTCTGAAAAATTTCTGCTTGTGTATTTTGAATGGAAAAATGAAAGGTTCCAAATATTAAAAATATTAGAAATGCAGGTATAGCCTTTGTAAAAAAAGAATCATTGCTTTTAAAAGTATTTTTGTAAGCATTTTGTTTTTTTGCAAAAAGGATACTCAGTATAATAATTAAAAGTATAACGCCAAGAAGGATGGGAATTGGAAACGATTGGTGAATATTTTCAATAACCTCGTAGGTATATAAAAGGTAGTCTACGGCTATAAAATTATATCTTCTTTGGTATTCTTGCCAAAAAGGAATTTCTGCCAATAGAGAGCCAATAGTTAGGAATAGAAAAAATCCATACATGAATTTAGAGACTACTTTGTCAAGTTTGCTTCCGTGAAATTTCAGGGGAACAAGCAAGAGATATACGGCGTACAAAGCTAGGATATAAGACAAAGAACCAATATCAAAGATAAAACCGAGACTAAAAATTTTAATAAGATTTAGGAAGCTAAAATCAAAGTAATTAAAGCTGAAGATATATAGAAATAAACGTAAAAGTAGAGAAAGCATTAAGAAAGTAAGGCTAAAAGTCTTTAATAATTGAAATCTTTTAGGGATTTTTAGTTGGTAAATTTTGTGCATAAATTTGTTATGTGAGAAAAGAAGTTTCCGTCGTTTTATCTGATTTTTTCTCGCCAAGAATTGAGGTTTTATAATAAAATTAAAGTAAAAATAGTTTATTTTTAAAAAAAAGAACAACTAATTACTTAAAAAAGAACAAATTAAAAAATCAAAGTCGTATTAATTCTTTTCAGGGAATGGTCTTTGCTTACAATGTTTTAAAATTAACACAATCTTAAGAAAATAGAGAAGTACTTTTGTGTCAGAAAAAAAACTGTTTTGAAAAGTAATTTCGACAAGATACATTCAACCTTAAAAGTGATGAAGTATAATATTTTAATTGTCTTATTAATTTGTTTTTGTAGCACTAGTTTAAGTTCACAGAAATTGGTAACCAATGAAATTTCAAAAAGAATTTATACAACTAAGAAATTAGTTGAAGTGCCCGTTATAGACGGTAAAATATCTGAAATTGCTTGGGATATTGTAGATTGGTCTTCAGATTTTGTAGAAAATGAGCCGAATGAGGGAACTGCTCCAATGTATCAAACAAAATTCAAAGTAATGTACGATGCCAATTACTTATACATTGCTATAAGAGCTTTAGATGAGAATCCAGAATTAATAGAACAAAGATTAAGTAGAAGAGATGGTTTTGAAGGTGATAGAGTAAATGTGGTTATCGATAGTTATCATGATAAAAGAACAGCTTTTATATTTACAACTACTGCTGCGGGTGTAAAAGGTGAGGAAATTGCTTCAGAAAATGGTGAAAACATTGATGATAGTTGGAATCCGATTTGGTATACAAATGCGCATTTAGATGAGAAAGGTTGGACAGCTGAAATGAAAATTCCTTTTACCCAATTAAGATTTGGAAATGCAGAAGAACAAATTTGGGGATTTAATGTTGTTAGAAATATATTTAGAAAAAATGAGCGTTCTCTTTGGCAAAGAATTCCGAATGATAAAGCAGGGTTTATAAGTGAATCTGGAGAATTACACGGTTTGATAAACTTAAAATTACAAAAGCAATTAGAAATTCAACCTTATACAGTTTTGCAAAATGATTCTTATCCGAAGGAAGGAAACAACCCATACAGAGATGGAAGTGATTTTAAAGTGAATGTAGGTTTAGATGCAAAAATTGGAATTACCAACGACTTGACCTTAGATTTAACAATAAATCCAGATTTCGGACAAGTAGAGGCAGATCCAGGAACTATTGCATTAGACGGATTTCAGATTTTTTTTAGAGAACAAAGACCTTTTTTTGTAGAAAATAAAAATATTTTTGATTTTGAATTTGCAGACGGAAGAGATAATCTTTTTTATAGCAGAAGAATTGGTAGGAATCCGCATAGAGATCCAACTTTAGCAGAGGGTGAATATGCAGATATACCACAGAATTCTACAATTTTGGGTGCTACAAAATTTTCTGGAAAAACTAAAAATGGTTGGTCTGTTGGCTTTTTAGAAAGTGTTACGGCAAATGAGTTTGCAGAAATAAAACAGACAGATGGCAATACAAGAAAAGAAATTGTAGAACCATTAACTAATTATTTTATTGCTAGAGCTCAGAAAGATTTTAATGAACGTAATTCTTATCTAGGTGGAATTTTTACAGCAACCAACAGGAATTTAAATGGTAATTTTTCGGAATTACATAAAGCAGCATACACTGGTGGAATGGACTTTAGACATACCTGGAAAAATAGAAACTTTTATATTGAAGGAAATACAATCATAAGTTATGTAACAGGAAGTAAGGAAGCTATTGAAAGGACGCAGCGTTCTATTACAAGATTATTCCAGAGAACAGATGCAGATCATGTGAATGTAGATCCAACTAGAACTTCTTTAACAGGTACAGGAGGTAAAATTAATATCGGAAAACAAGGTGGTGGAAATTGGAGATATAATGGCGGACTTGTTTGGCGGTCACCAGAATTAGAATTAAATGATGTAGGTTTTTTGCGCAAAACAGATGAAATTATTCAGTTTGCAGAAATAAACTACTTGTGGCAAATTCCTACAAAAATCTACAGAGATATTAAAGTTAGTTTAGAACAGTTATCAAATTTTGATTTTCAAGGAAATCAAAATGAAATGGAGTATAAATTAGAGGGAAGAATAAATTGGATAAACAATTGGTCTACAAATTTAGGACTTGGTCATAATCCTTTACTGTACGAAAATGCATATTTAAGAGGTGGACCACGTTGGAGATTTGCAAATAAAGATTTTGTGTACTTTTTTCTTAATTCTGATAGTACTAAAAAGTTGAGTTTTACTGTAGGGTATATAAAACGGAAAACAGAGAGAAATATAAATAATTTAAGTAAATATGTTGTTAGAACGAATTACCAGCCTTTTGACGCATTCAGCATATCTCTAAATACAGAATTACAGCAAACCGTAGATAAAACACAGTATATCACAACAACAAACTTTGGCGCTGAAAAAAGATATGTTTTAGGACAAATTAATAATCAAAATTGGTCTACGACACTGCGATTAAATTACAGTTTAAATCCGAATTTTTCTGTACAATTTTACGGACAACCATTTATCTCTAGAGGAAGGTACTCGGATTTTAATTTTGTAAATAATCCTACAGCAAGTTCTTTTAGTGAGCGTATTACTTTATATGATGAAAATCAAATTTCTTATACAAACGACCCCATTGCTATCGATTTAAATAATGATGGAAATTTAGAGTATGATTTTCCAAACGGCGGCTATTTAGTAGATGATAATATGAATGGAAATTTAGATTATGCTTTTAAAAAACCAGATTTTTCTTTTGTGCAATTGCAAACAAACTTAGTGGTACGTTGGGAATACATTCCGGGTTCTGAGTTGTTTTTTGTTTGGTCAAGAGGCTCTGCTGGTTCACAAGATTTTAATGATTCTCTTACGGATAGTGTTCGTAATCAGGTTTTTGATATTCCTGCCAGTGATACTTTTCTAATAAAAGCAACCTATCGTTTTGTAAGGTGATTTACTTGAAAGTTGCGCGTTGTAGTCTGTCATTGATAGACTTTCCTAGGCCAAATTCAGAAAAACGCTCTGCAATAATAAGGTCTAAATTTTTACTATCTAAATCATGCATTGCCGAATATAATCTCGATGCAGCTTCTTGCAAAGAGCCATTTTTAGATAAGATTATTTCAGTAATATTTTCGTTATTTAAAGAAGATTTAAATACTAAAACTCCCATCTTTTTTCCTGTATTTTTTTCTATTTCAGCAGCAACATCATCAACTAAAAAAGTACTTGTTTTAGGTGCATAATGTCTAGCCAGCATTCCTGGGGCATCTGGTTTTTCTTCTTTTTTATTTTTGATAGAAATCGCACCAACTACAGCTTCAATTTCTTCTAAGGGTAAAGCACCTAATCTGTAAATAACAGGTTCTTCATTTTCAAAACCAATAATGGTAGACTCAATTCCATTTGCACAAGAACCACCGTCTAAAACCATCTTTATGCTATTCCTAAAATAGTTTTCTACGTGTGTTGGTTTTGTAGGGCTAATACTTCCAAAAGGATTTGCACTTGGCGCCGCTAAAGGAAAGGGTAATTTTTTTAATAGGGCTAAAGTTATAGGATGATTTGGTACACGAACTGCAACAGTGTCTTTTCCTGCGGTAATTAAATCAGGAATTTTGTTGCTCTTTTTTAAAACCAACGTTAGAGAACCCGGCCAAAAAGCAGCAGCTAATAATTTTGCTTTTTCAGGAACATGCGTTACAAGATCACTTAAAGAATCGATAGAAGGAATGTGCACAATTAAAGGATTAAAAAATGGACGTTTCTTCGTAGAGAAAATACTTTTAATTGCTTTTTCGCTAAAAATATTTCCTGCCAAACCATAAACCGTCTCCGTTGGTATGGCCACCAACTGGTTTTCAGTTAATAATTTTACTGCCTTTTGTATGTCTTTAGAAATGATGCTCATAGATGATTGCAAAATTACATATTAATTTCATTATTTGTAATTTTTGAGAAGAAACTTAAAACGGAATAGTTATTGCTAGGTTTAACAATATAAAAACTACCTATGCAAAGATTAGTACTTGCCTTAATTGCTGTTTTGATTTATCAATATTCTAGCTCTCAAGAAAAATTAGGAAGACCTTTTTTTACAGGAGATATAAATTTTACTCTAGGTATTAATGAAAATTATCAAATTGGACCGGATGATGATAACGGACCTTTAATTGTGCCATCGGCATTGTTTTTTAGAGTTGGATTTGGTTATGAGTTCAAAAAAAGGATAGCAGTAGCTTTTAACTCTGGGTATGATTTGCATTGGAATTATGACATCAAAGCTTTTCCGACCTACGGGAGTTTAAAATATAATATCACAGAACAAGACGATAGCACCCATTTTATTGAAGTGAGATATGGAAAAATGTGGACACCCTCATCTAATTACCCCGATGGAAATTATTACGGCATTGGTTTAGGAATTCAAGCAGGGGGAGAAGATAGACTGAATACCACTTTTAGAATAGATTTTCACAGAAAAGGGATTGTTGGTTTTAAAAACAATAAATTAGACAGTGTCTCAATTGGTATTGGATTTTCCTTTTTTTAATTGAAGTTTAAATAGTTTTTTCAGGCAGTGGGTTTGCTTCGTATTTATTGTGAATGGTTATGATTGCCAAACCGAAGAGCACAGCCACAACAATTAAAATTGTACTAATTAAACCACTTACTCCAAAAGACATCCGTATTAAAATTGTTGAAATAACAAAGCCAGAGTTTCTAATAATCTTATGAAACTGATCTGTGTAAAAAAATGAAAATAAAAGCAGCACCACATCCACTAAAATTAAGACTGTAAAAAACTCATCAAAAAACAGATTATTAATACTCTCAAATGTTGGTAATTTGTTAGAGAATATATAAATTCCTGCAGACCAATCTGCAAGTGTATATACCGCGATAATAAAGAATAATGGAAGTAAGACAATAGCTATTATTTTTTTGTTTTTCACAAATTTATCAACCATTGGTTGAATAGCTCCTTGCAATATTATTTGTTTTGTTTTCTGTTTTTGAAATAAAAAGATTAAATAAAACAGCAAAATAGAGGCAATTAAATCATAGGTGAATTGTAAATCACCTTTAATTTCGAACCAGTTTTCTGTAAGCTCTAAAGCTGATAAATCTTTAAATAATTTACGAATAATAATTAGGGTTATAATTTCATACTGCTTGGTTATATAAGTTGTAAAAGACCTTGGTAAATAGTAAATTAGAAGATAAACCTCGTAAATTAGAATAAAAGAAAAAGGTGTATATGCAGCAGAAATCGGGTTTTTTAAAAGCTCTGAGTTTGAAGGATAATCTATGAAATTAAACTTCATTAAATAGATAACTGCCAAATGAATAAAAAAACTAATAAGTGCTAATTTAAGAATTATCTTCTCTGTTTTTCCACGGGTACTGTCTGAAAGAAGCTTGTTAAATATAAAAGGCACTATTTCTTTTCTCTGAATCATGTTGAAATATTTTATACAAATTGTTATAAAATAGGCAAGGGCGTAAGTATACTTATCTATATTTTAAAGATAAAGATACATTAATTTAGAAACAAACTAAATTGAAGTAAAAGAAAAAGTAGTATTTCCAAACTATTTATTACTCAACTGCACTAGCACTCGGAGAAAATAGCAAATCTGTAGGATTGTCTATATCGTATAGATATTGAAAGCTTCTAGATTCTTTATTGCAAAATGGTTCTAGTAGTTTTAACATATTTTTAAAACCGATTAAGGTTAAAATACAAAAGAAAGTTTCGTTATCTTTTGTTATAATTCCTTCATCAGATTTAAACAAGCCAAAAATTAAATTACAATTACGTGGCGTAATAAAATCGACTTCAGATAAATCTAGTTTTTGTTTTTTATCAATAATTTTTTCCTTTAGTAAAGCTCTAAATTGAATGGCTTCTGCTTTATTAAAGTTGTACAATCGAACAACATTTTCGCCAAGGCCATTTACATTTTCTATATAATCTATTTCCATTTCTTCTAGTGTGCTTGTAACCAGTTTTCTCCAATTCCAACTTCTACATCTAACGGTACACTCATTTTAAAAGCATTTTCCATTTCATACTTTATAATCGGTCTAATAATTTCTAACTCGTCTTTATGCGCATCAAAAACCAATTCATCATGCACTTGCAGGAGCATTTTAGACTTAAAACCTTCTTTCTTAAAACGATTGTAAATATTGATCATTGCTAGTTTTATAATATCTGCAGCAGAACCCTGTATGGGTGCATTTACAGCATTTCTTTCTGCACCACTTCTAACCATTGCATTTCTAGAATTAATATCTTTTAAATACCTACGTCTATTTAAAACCGTTTCTACATAACCATTTTCTCTGGCAAAATCTACTTGTGCAGACATGTATGCTTTCAACTTCGGATAGGTTTCATAATACGTGTCAATCAATTCTTTAGCTTCGCTTCTAGATAAGTCTGTTTGATTACTCAATCCAAATGCAGAAACACCATAAACAATTCCGAAGTTTACCGTTTTAGCGTTACTTCTTTGTTCACGAGTCACCTCATCTAAAGGAACATTAAAAACTTTTGCAGCGGTAGAGGCATGAATATCTTCACCATTTTTAAAAGCTTCCATCATGTTTTCTTCTTCACTTAAAGCAGCAATAATTCTTAATTCTATTTGAGAATAATCGGCAGCTAATAACACATGGTTTTCATCTCTTGGAATAAATGATTTACGAACTTCTTTACCGCGTTCTGTTCTAATAGGTATGTTCTGTAAATTAGGATTATTAGAACTCAGCCTTCCTGTTGCTGCAACTGCTTGCATATATTGTGTATGAATTCTTCCTGTTTTAGGATTCACTTCATTAGGCAACGCATCTACATACGTACTTTGTAATTTTTTATATTGTCTGTATTCTTGAATATTTCTAATAATTTCATGCTCTTTTGCTAAGAAAGATAAAATATCCTCTCCGGTAGCATATTGCCCAGTTTTCGTCTTTTTAGGTTTCTTTACCAATTCCATTTTTTCGAACAAAACAATACCTAATTGTTTTGGTGAAGCAATATTAAATTCTTCTCCTGCTTGCTCGTAAATATTTCTTTCTAAACGATTGATGTCTTCTGTCAAAGTAACAGAAAGCTTATTAAGGAAATCGATATTGATATTAATCCCTTCAATTTCCATAGCTGTTAAAACCGAAACTAAAGGCAATTCAATGTCATTAAAAAGTTTAGTTACATTTCCACTCTCTAACTCACCTGTGAAAAGTTGTTTTAATTGAAAGGTAATATCTGCATCTTCAACCGCATATTCTGTTTGCTCTGCAATAGGAACTGTGCGCATAGAAAGCTGATTCTTTCCTTTTTTACCAATCAGTTCTGTAATAGATACTGGCTGATAATTTAAGTAGGTTTCTGCTAATATATCCATATTATGACGCATATCTGGATTGATTAAGTAATGGGCAATCATCGTATCAAACAATTTTCCTTTTACCAGCATTTCGTAATTTGATAAGACTTTAATGTCATACTTTAAATTATGCCCAATTTTTTCTATGTTACTTTCAAAAAAAGGTCTAAATTCTTCTAATAGCGCTTTTGTTTCTGCTTGGTCTTCGGGAAACGAAACATAATAACCTTTACCAATTTCGTAAGAAAAAGCAATTCCTATCAACTCAACTTCTAAAGCTTTTAGACCTGTGGTTTCAGTGTCAAAACAAACAGAAGTTTGTTCCATTAATTTTTTAAGCAGTAATTTTCTCGAGAAAGGAGAATCTATATGTTGGTAAAAATGATTTGTGTTGGCAATGGTTTTAAATCCAGATGCAACCTCTTCTTCGGAAACACTTCCGGATCCAGGAGCAGCAAATAAATCGAATTGGCCTTCAGCACTTGGTACTGTTTTTTTAGCTGTTTCAGATGTCTTTTCTTTCGACGTACTTTCTGCAGAGTTTACTTTAGTTGCACTCTCAACAGCAAAAGTTTTTGTAAAATTAGTTAATAAATTTCTAAATTCTAATTCGCTAAAAAGTGCTGTTACTTTTTCTATATCTGGTTGGTCTAGTTCAAAATCTTTCGCGTTAAAAGTAACTGGAACATCGAGCATAATAGTTGCTAGTTTTTTAGAAAGCAAGCCTAAATCTTTGGCAGCTTCTACCTTCTCTTTCATTTTTCCTTTTAGCTCATGAGTATTTGCTAACAGGTTTTCCATAGAGCCATAAGCAGCTAAAAACTTCTTTGCTGTTTTTTCTCCAACGCCAGGTAAACCAGGAATATTATCGGCAGAGTCCCCCATCATTCCTAAAAAATCTATAACTTGTAAAGGGTCTGTTACTCCAAATTTTTCTTGTACTTCTGGCACTCCCCAGATATCATAACCACCTCCAAAACGAGGTTTGTACATGAAAATATTCTCAGAAACTAGTTGTGCAAAATCCTTATCTGGTGTTACCATAAAAGTTTTATAGCCTTCTTTTTCTGCTTGTTTAGAAAGTGTTCCAATAATATCATCTGCTTCAAAACCTGCTTTTACCATAATGGGTATATGCATCGCTTTTAAAATCTCTTGAATATAAGGCACTGCAATCTTAATAGCTTCTGGTGTTTCATCTCTATTTGCTTTATAGGCTTCAAACATTTCTACACGGTCTACACTTCCGCCTTTGTCAAAACAAACTGCTAAATGATCTGGTCTTTCTCGTTTAATAACGTCTAAAAGCGAGTTCATAAAACCCATAATTGCAGAGGTGTCTAAGCCTTTAGAGTTAATCTGTGGATTCTTAATAAAAGCATAATATCCTCTAAAAATCAATGCAAAAGCATCAACTAAAAAAACTCTTTTTTGATCTGACATATTAGTTTTGTAATCTATTTATGGATGATTTTTTTTTGAGAATGAGTGAAAACTATGCAACACTGCAGACGCTGCAGTAAAGCTACAAAACTTTAACATGCTATTAAAATTCAATCGGAACTATAACAGTTATCTTTGATAAATTTTTTAAAATAGAATTGTTTTATGAAGACAGCAATTAGTCTAATTATCTTATTTGTCATTATCGTTTTGTTAGAAGTATATGCATTTCAGGCTATAAAGACCATTACTAAAAGCAAAGTTATTCGATATTCTTGGCTATTTGTAAGTATTGCCGTCTATGTAAATTTTGCATATGTTGCTTTAACTTACGATAGAACGCAGGGGCAAACGCCCCAATTTCAAATGGCAATGGGTATTTTACTAACAGTTTTAATACCAAAGCTGGTGGTGCTTATTTTTATGTTTGGTGAAGATATTTATAGATGGATCTTAAAATTAATTTCAGCAGTTACCTCAGGAAATACGACGCCCTTAGCAGGTAGAAGAAAGTTTATTTCTCAAATAGGTTTGGGGCTAGCGGCAATACCATTTGTGTCTTTTATCTATGGGATTGTGCAAGGAAAGTACAATTACAAGGTTTTAAAATATCAATTAACTTTTAAAGATTTACCAGAAGCTTTTGATGGTTTTACAATTACACAAATTTCAGACATTCATTCGGGGAGTTTTACCAATAAAGAAAAAATACAATACGGTGTCGATTTAATTAATGAACAGAAATCTGATATTATGCTATTTACAGGAGATATTGTAAATAATAAAGCAGATGAAATGGACAATTGGATAGCTGTTTTTGATAAATTAGAGGCCAAAGAAGGCAAGTATTCTATTCTTGGAAATCATGATTATGGCGATTATATGGATTGGGACAATCCGCAGGATAAAATAGATAATTTTCAAAAAGTAAAAGATATTCATAAAAATATAGGATTCGATTTATTGCTAGATGAACACCGTTATATAGAAAAAGACGGCCAAAAAATTGCACTTTTGGGTGTAGAAAATTGGGGAAAGGGGTTTAATAAAGCAGGAGATTTACAACGCGCGGCCGCGGGTATTCAAAAAGAAGATTTTAAAATCTTAATGTCTCATGATCCAAGTCACTGGGAATATAAAGTAAAACAAGACCCTTTTAATTACCAGTTAACTTTAAGCGGTCATACACATGGCTTGCAGATGGGTATCGAAATTCCGGGTTGGTTTAAATGGAGTCCGTCTAAATATGCCTATAAACAATGGGCAGGTTTGTACAAAGAAGCAGGCAGAGTTATAAATGTTAACAGAGGTTTTGGATATCATGCATTTCCAGGGAGAGTGGGTATTTGGCCAGAAATAACAGTTATAGAACTTAAAAAGTCTTGACAATCAGTTTATTAAATATAGATTGATTACATTTGAAAAGGAGGCAATGTGTAATTTATACGGGCTTCACTTTTCAAAAACTTGTCTTATGCCAAAATTTGGAGAATTAATTAATTTTCAAAAGCCAGTTCTTATAGACTTTTATGCAGATTATGGAGATTTAGAAAATACCATAAAAATGCTAAGAAGCGTGGCAGCAGGTTTAGGAGATAGTGCAAAAGTAATTAAGATAGATATTACTAAAAATGAAATTCTGGTAGATGCTTTGCGTGTAAAAGGAAATCCAACTTTTATGATTTATAAAGATGGAGAAATGAAATGGCGCCAGACGGGAGCTCAAGATGCTAAGACTTTAATAGGTTTAGTAAAACAATATGTTTAAATTCTTTTAAAGCTAATTTATATTTCTAAATTGCTTTAAAAACAAATCCTTTATCAGAGAGTTCTTCTAAAACTTTAGGTAAGACAAATTTCAATTTTTCAGATGCTTTTACACTGTCATGAAATACAATAATACTGCCGTTTTTAGTATTGTTTAAAACATTGCGTAAACACTCTTCGTTAGAAGTCGAAACGTCAAAATCTACCGATAAAACATCCCACATTATTATTCTATAACCTTTTTTTAGAATTGGTTTAGCTTGGCTCTTTTTAATCTTTCCGTAAGGAGGGCGAAATAATTTTGATTTCGCACTCTTATCTAAAGTCTTTGAAATAATATGTTCACATTGCAAAAAATTATCAATATAATCTTTGTTTTTAGTGGCCCAACCATTTAAATGATTTTGAGTGTGATTGCCTATAGAATGCTTTGATTTTTTAATTTTTTTAAAAACATCAGGATGATTTAGGATGTTTTTGCCAATGCAAAAGAACGTGGCTTTTGCATTGTATTTTTTTAATTCATCTAAAACAAATTGGGTAATCTCTGTTGTTGGCCCGTCATCAAAAGTGAGGTAGATTTCTTTTACATCTCTAGAAAAACGCCAAGTATATTTAGAGAAAAATCTCATAATATAACCCGGCGTTTTTGGTGAATAAAATTTCAATTTTTTTATTCTTCTAGAAAATCTAAATCTGTAGGTTCTTCATCAGGTATTAAATATTCAAAAAGCTTTACGGTATCCATAAAATCTGTTTGAATTTTAGATACAAAATCTTTATTTGTACTTCCTTGTTCAACTTGGTCTATTAAGTTTTTAAACATGTATAAAGAAGTATCAATTTCATCAAAAACAAGATCACTATTATTTTTATTAAAAGTACTTAACCAAGTTAATTTTTCTGTAATTAAACGTGCTAAAGTTTCTACAGTTTGTTGCGCCTTTTCATCTTCACCTAAGTTATAATACATCTCAGGATACCCTAAAGATAGGCTATAGTGGTCAAATTTTTCTATTGGTAATTTTTCTAAAGATAAATCTAAAACTTCAACAGCTTTTAAAGTGTCACCTTCTTTTGCAAAAGCATCAGACAAACGCATTAAGCTATTTCTCATAGAAATAGCATTTCTTTTTGTTTGCTCATCTAAATATATTTTACCGCTGTTAATGTTTCTCCAATCTAACTTGTTAATGTTTGCATACATTTTCTCGGCATCGATTCTACCAATATCAAATAAGCTTACTTCTCTAGCCTTGCCGTTTGCATCCATATATTTTGCAGGTGTTTTTATGGGTACTAATTTAAAAGCCAAACCATCTAACTGCAAGTAATCTTTTAGCCAAATATATTCCTCGTCTGCGTTTGCACCGCCAGTAAAGTAGATCGGTTGTTTCCAATCGTTATTTGCCAAGATATCTAGCATTAAAATACGGTTTTTAGTAATTCCTCTGTCATCAATAGTAATGTCTATATAGTCTACAATTTTGTCTGCATCTTTTTGAGCAACAACACCACTTTTTAAAACATTTTCCTTGTTAACAGGAATTCGAATACGATTTGTTGGATAGAATTTCTCTTTAATATTTTCTTCTTCATCAATATAATACGTAGCGTCACTCTCTGAAGAGATCCAGCGCATAAAATCTTTAATTGCGATCACAGAATCTTTAAATCTTGGATGTTCTATGTGATAGGCAATATCTAAACTTCCATATTTATACTGGTCGTGTTTTAATTGAGACGGAATAGGAGGTGCGTCATAGGTTGTACGCTTCATTTGGTCGATGTACCAATCTGTTGCAAATAAACTGGTGTTTACCAACTTTAAATCGGTTCTAATACCTTCTACTTCTTGCATGTACCAGAGCGGAAACGTATCATTATCTCCAATGGTAAATAGAATAGCGTTGTTATCACAACTTTCTAAATATGCTTGTGCATTTAAACGGGTTGTATATCTGTCAGAACGATCATGATCGTCCCAGTTTTCAGAAGCCATTAATGTTGGCACAGCTAGCAAGGAAACTACAGAAACTGCAATTGCAATTGTTTTTTTATTAGCAAAGTTCTTTAAATATTCATAAAGTGCTAAGACACCAAAACCAATCCAAATAGCAAAAATATAGAAACTACCTACAATTGCATAATCACGTTCTCTTGGTTCAAAAGGCTTCGGGTTTGTATAAAAAATAATTGCAAAACCGGTAAAAGCAAAAAATAAAAAGAGGGTGAAGAAATTATTTTTGTCCCATTTAATTTGAAAAAACAAGCCAACGAGTCCTAAAATAAGCGGTAAAAAGTAGTATTTATTTCTTCCTTTATTTTCTATAGCTTGGGTTGGAAGTTGTTTTTGAGAACCGAGTCTTGTTTCATCTATGGCATCAATTCCGCTAATCCAATTTCCATTAAAAATATCTAACCTTCCTTGAATGTCATTTTGTCTACCTGCAAAATTCCACATAAAATAACGTCCATACATATAGCCAAATTGATAGCTAAACATAAACTTAAGATTTTCACCAAAAGTGGGTCTTCTTTTACTGTTTTCTGGAATTCCAGCAATAGCTTTGTACATTTTTTCTGCAGCCGGATTTACCATTCTTGGAATAAATCCTTTGTGTTTGTCTGAATAATTAGGTACTACGTTTTTGTATTTGTTTACAATAACATATTCGCTATTTTTCTTTTCATATTTAGGCTTGTCATCTCTGTATGGTTGCTTAGCATCTTGCGTTCTTTCGAAGGTATTAGAATAATACGTATCATAGAAAACATTTGCATCTCCGTATTGTTCGCGTTCATAATAGGCTAATAACTCACGCGCACTAGAAGGATTGTTTTCGTTAATGGTTGTATTTGCATTTGCTCTAATAGGCAGCATCATCCAGGAAGAAAAACCAATCATGATAAAAAGCACAGACAATATTAAAGTGTTTGTATGAATTTTGTTATGTCTTCTAGTGTATTTTAAACCAAAAAAGAAAAGTGCTATTAAAATAACTGCAGCAATAATACTTCCAGAATTAAAAGGCAAACCTATGGTGTTTATAAAAAATAATTCTGATGCACTAAAGAATTTTAATGTAAAAGGAAATAAAAACTTGAATACAAAAGCCAATACAAAAACAGCTAAAACGGTAGCAATAGCTGTAGTTTTTAAATTTATTTTTTTATATGTTTTGAAAAAATATAACATAAAAATGGCAGGAATGACTAATAAAGATAGTATGTGAACACCAAAAGACAAACCCACTACAAAACTTATAAGTATCAACCATTTATTGCCTCTTGCAGTGTGCAACTCGCTTTCCCATTTTAAACCAAGCCAAAATAAGATAGCCATTAAAAATGAAGACATCGCGTACACTTCCCCTTCTACAGCACTGAACCAAAAACTATCTGAAAATGTATAAGCTAAAGAACCAACAATACTACTTCCTAAAATAGCAATGTAACTACCTTCTGTGATTTTACCTGTTTTTAAGGCTAGTTTTTCGGCGAGGTTACTAATGGTCCAAAACATAAATAAAATAGTAAATGCGCTTGCTAAAGCAGACATAAAGTTTACCATTTTAGCAATCTCTGAACTCTCTGAAGTAAACATTGCAAAAAATGCACCTAACATTTGAAATAAAGGTGCTCCTGGTGGATGCCCAACTTCTAGTTTTACAGAAGTAGCAATATATTCTCCAACATCCCAGGCACTAACCGTTGGCTCTATGGTTAAAGAATAGGTAATTAAAGCAATTATAAATGTGAGCCATCCCAAGATAAGATTCCATTTTTTAAAGTTTGCTGTTGTCATAAGAATTACTGAATAATGTGTGGGCGAATTTAACAATAAATATGAAGAAATAGCGCTATACGTCTTTAATTACTGAGATAAATCCTCACAAAAGTTTGTTAAAGAAAAAAATTATTTAAAAATGTTTGTGGAATTAAAAGAATAGATTAAATTTGCATCCGCTAAGCAGTATTGGCCTATGGTGTAATTGGTAACACACCGGTTTTTGGTACCGACATTCAAGGTTCGAGTCCTTGTAGGCCAACAAAAAAGTCCTAACAAATTTAATTTGTTAGGACTTTTTATTTTATGCATTTTATTTGTCTTTGTAATTTTTATTTTTACGTCAATTAAGGTTCTAATATCGAGTGATTTATACTTTTATTTACTCCAGCTTTTTATTTTATGACCCCAAACTGCAAACATTAGAATTATCTCATAACAAGGTATTAAAATCCAATAACTATCTGTAAAAGCTATTCCCAATACATCTATTTCTTGGACTCCGTTGGTAATTAATTCTTGTTTATTTGTATCTACAATTTTACTGTATAGTGGTGGAATAATTGCTCCACCAGAAATTGCCATGATTAAAAGTGCCGATCTTGTCTTTGTAAACTTTCCTAAACTCTCTAATGTCAGAGGCTAAATTACAGACCAAACTAAAGCATTTGCAATTCCCAATGCCACCATAAATAAAATAGACACAAACAATGCCATAACTACAAATGAAATACAAGAGTCAGGTGCTACCAAATAAGATTGTGCGTATGTAAGTTCGTTTATAGTTTTCATAAACGGAATTAAAGCTCCATTTATCCCGGTAACAAATCCGAAAATGAAAAATAAACTTGCAATAATTAAAATTGCCTTGGTGTTATTTTCTTACTGTTTCATTAAAAAAGCTTTCAAGTCTTCATAACTAGATGCTTTTATCGCTACTTTCTTATTATTGATAACTTTCTGAATTTGTGCAGGAATTGCTACTTTAACAGGAAGTGTTTCTTCTACAACGTCTAAAAACTTTACAGGGTGGGCTGTTTCTAGAAATACACCAAATTCATTTGCTTTTAAACCGTATTTTTTTAAACCTAAATAACCAACAGCACCATGCGGATCTGCAACATAACCAGAATCTCCATAGATTTTCTTCATGGTCTCTCGCGTTTCCTCATCTGAGAAGCTATGAGAAGAGAACGTACTTTTAAGCGCATCTAAATCATTGTTAAACAACTCTCTAATTCTTATAAAATTACTCGGGTTCCCAACATCCATTGCATTAGAAATAGTTGCTTTGGAGGGTTTCGGATTGTAAATACCATCAACTAAATAATTAGGAACGGTATCATTTATATTGGTAGAAGCTACAAAATGTTTGATAGGTAAACCTAATTTTTGTGCCATAATTCCTGCACAGATATTACCAAAATTTCCACTTGGTACAGAAAAAACCAACTCTTTATTCGTTTTCTGCAATTCTTTATAAGCAAAGAAAAAATAAAACATCTGTGGCAGCCAACGTGCAATATTTATAGAATTTGCAGAGGTTAGAGTTCTCTTAATACCTTCATCTAAGAATGCCGTTTTTACCATTTCTTGGCAATCATCAAAAACACCATCTACTTCTAATGCTGTAATGTTCTGACCTAAAGTAGTCAATTGTTTTTCTTGAACATTACTTACTTTTCCTGAAGGATATAGTATTACAACATTTACACCTTTTGCTCCTAAAAATCCGTTTGCAACAGCACCGCCAGTATCTCCAGATGTAGCTACTAAAACAGTAACCTCTTCTTCATTACCTTTATTAAAATACTCTAAACACTGCGCCATAAATTTTGCTCCAACATCTTTAAAAGCCATTGTTGGTCCATGAAACAACTCTAAAGAAGCAATATTTTCATTAACTTTTACCAAAGGAAAATCGAAAGAAATTGTTTCTTTAATAATCTCTTTTAATTTCTTAGTCGGAATTTCATCACCAACAAACTGCTTAATTGCTTCATACGCAATTTCATGATTTGTGTACTCGGTAATATTGGTAATAAAATCTTTAGAAAGTGGCGTTATTTTCTCTGGAAAGTAGATTCCTCTATCTTTTGCAAGACCTTGCATAACGGCATTTTTAAAACTTGTATTTGGCGATTTATGGTGTAAACTGTAGTAGTTCATTATTTTATATTTTATATTTTGAGTTTTAAGTGTTTGGTTGCAGCAGAAACTGCTCATTAAATACCTAAAACTAATAGCTATTTTATAATTTTTATTCCTTCTGGACTTACTTTTGAAACAAATATTTCAAAATCGATTCCTGTATTTTTATAGCTTTCTTCTATGCTTTTGTAAACGGCTTTAGCAACAATATCGCCTTTACAAAGAGCGAAAACTGTAGGGCCAGAACCACTAATTCCAGCACCTAAAGCACCTGCTTTTATGGCACTATTTTTAATGTCGTCAAAAAACGGAATTAAAGATTTCCTTGATGGTTCTGCAATAATGTCTACCAATGAGTTGCTTATAAGATTGTAATTATCTGTGTATAAACCGCTAATTAAACCACCAACATTTGCCCACTGCGTAACTGCATCTTTTAATGGAATCTTTATAGGCAAAACATCTCTTGCATCTTTTGTTTTTATGGTTATTTGCGGGTGAATTGCAACTACTCTTAATTCATTAGGAACGGGAAGTTTTATAATTTCTAGAGGTTCGTAACTTCTAACCAAGATAAAACCACCAAAAATAGCAGCAGCAACATTGTCTGCAATTGCTGATCCGCATGCAACTTTTTCACCAAACATGGCAAACTTTGTCAACTCTAAATTAGAGTACATATCTCCTAATAATTGATTTGCACCAAAGGCAGCACCGGCAGCGCTTGCAGCAGAACTTCCTAAACCACTTCCTGGAGAGAAACCTTTATGAATAGTTAGTGCAATCCCAAAAGTTGCATTTGCTGCATTCAACATTTTTTTAACTACAGCACTCGCTGCATTTTCGTCAACGTTATAAGTTAAATCAGCGCCAGTAATATTGGTTATTTGAACTCCCTTTTCAGCGGTTTTTGTAAATGTCATTTGGTCTCCAATAGCATCTACGGCAAAACCAAGAGAATCAAAACCACAAGAAACATTTGCAACTGTTGCTGGGGCGAATATTTTTATATACTTCATTTTTTTCTATTCAGTGTTTAGTTTTTAGTTCTCAGTAGTCAGTTAATAGCTGTAAAAGTGTTACTGAGAAATAAAGACTTATTTATTTGCAATTCTAATGACATCTGCAAAAATACCAGAAGCAGTTACATCTGCGCCAGCACCAGCACCTTTTATTATTAGAGGATTTTCAGGATATCTATCTGTGAAAAATAAAACAATATTATCACTTCCTTCTAAATTATAAAAAGGATGGTCTGAAGCAATATGCTGCAAACCAACATTTGCTTTTCCGTTATTAAATTCTGCCACGTACTTTAATCTACAATCTTTGTCATTTGCTTCTTTATAAATGTTTTGAAAATATTCTTCACTTCTAGTTAAAGAAGCATAAAAGTCTTCATTATTTTTAGTATTTAAAGTCTCTTCCGGTAAAAACGCATTGTTTGAAATATCTTCTAACTCTATTTTATAGCCACTTTCTCGTGCTAAAATTAATATTTTTCTAGCAACATCAACTCCACTTAAATCAATTTTAGGATCTGGTTCTGTATATCCTTCTTTTTGAGCCGCGGCAACTACATCATGAAATGTAGCTTTGTCGTTAAAATTATTAAAAACAAAATTTAAACTTCCAGATAATACTGCCTGAATTTTGTGGACTCTATCTCCTGAATTTATTAAATTTTTAAGTGTATCTATAATTGGTAAACCTGCACCAACATTTGTTTCGAATAAAAAGGATGCATTGTATTTTCTGGAAATTTGTTTTAATGTTTTGTAATTGTCAAAGCTAGAAGCGCATGCAATTTTATTACAAGTTACAACAGAAATACTTTCACGCAGATAGCTCTCATATACTTCAGAAACTTCCTGATTTGCTGTATTGTCTACAAAAACACTATTAATATGATTGGATGCTGTTACTTTTTCATGAAAGCTTTTTAAGGTTGTTGGTTCTCCCTTTTCTAAGCTTTTTTTCCAGTTTTCTAAATCTATTCCATCATTATCAAAAAACATTTTTCTAGAATTTGCAATTCCAATAACTTTAATATTTAATTTTAGATTTTCTTTTAAGAATTCTCTTTGCTGTTGTATCTGTGCTAAAAAGCGTTCACCAACATTACCAACACCGGTAATAAACAAGTTTAGCTGTTTTGTCTTTTCTTCAAAAAATTGCTCATGTAATGTGTTTAAAGCTTTTTTTGCATTTGATTTATTAATAACAGCAGAAATATTTTTTTCTGAAGAACCCTGCGCAATTGCTCTAACATTTACATTATTTCTCCCTAAGGCGCTAAACATTTGTCCGCTTAGCCCTTGATAGTTTTTCATACTCTCACCAACTACTGCAATAATTGCCAAATCATTTTCTACACTAACTGGTTTTATTTTTTTTCTATCTATTTCTATGCTAAAAGTAGCGTCTAAAAGTTCTTTTGCTTTTAAAGCATCATTCTGATAAACACCAACGCAAATAGAATGTTCTGAAGAGGCTTGTGTTATAAAAACAATATTTATTTTTTCTAAGGAAAGTGTTTCAAACAAACGTTTAGA
>Ga0209533_1000056_pt1 | contig 92949 bp, 96 predicted proteins | sample COG_04_FD_184748 | JGI IMG/M metagenome (GOLD analysis project Ga0209533, IMG submission 184748) | Pelagic Microbial community sample from North Sea - COGITO 998_met_04 (SPAdes) (version 2) | ecosystem: Environmental > Aquatic > Marine > Neritic zone/Coastal water | place: Helgoland, sampling...
GGGTGTTTTGGGTGTGTTTTTATCAATATCCACTTTCCTGTTTTTACATTCACTCCGAATATTGGCTCTGTTTCTTCTTCTGATACCATGATGACGAGTTTTCCGACATTCATAATTCTATGCCCTGTTGGACACTCTTCTTGTTCTGTCGTTTTCACCCCTAAAAGGAACGCGGCTTTATAAGCCATGATAGATATGTATTGATCGTGTATTTGACCAGTACTTACTACGTCTTTATTATGTATCTATATAAATTATTTTTCAATTTTTATAGATACATAATTAAAATTGATTTATGTATATATAAAAAATGAGTAAAGGAAAAGTAAGAACTGGAATTAGGGCGAGATACATTGATAGATTTACATAACTATGCAGCAATGACACTAATATTAATAGATGAATAATTGGTGTTTGAAATGAGAAAAGGTGTAAAAAATTATATTTTATGACCTTAAACTTACTATTTTTACAGATAGTAATTGGACCATAAACTTACTATATTGTGATTAAAATATAATTCATATAAATATCCATCATGTACATACCCGTCTACTTGATATTATGCAAAAATATAAATATATATTTGCATAAATTAGGTTAAGAAAATAACCATCATACACTTCTATCTCTATTTGTCTATTACTTCTTCACATTCTCGCACATCTCAGTTATCCTATTAAGAACATGAGATCATGAATATATTGCGATCTACAGTTGTAGGTATACTGTGAGCAATAACGCCATCAGTACCGCACTCAATGTCATTAACATGGTTTTCTCTAGAGCTATAGACGGCTCCTCCTTAAAAATTTTGTCTCTAGGACGTAGAGTGTTCCAATATGCTAACTCATTAAATTTGTTAAATAATAGTGCAAGTAAAATGAAGATACAAAATACGATACATACTATATATCCGCATACTGGGGATTTTTTGCAGATGATGCAGAAGTCGTTGGATGTCATAATATTCACTCTTTCTTGGATGATAGTGTCTATAAAAAATATATATAATCATAAGTTTTTTTATTTTCAATTTTTTTAAATTGAAAATAAAAAAGATTTGTACTATTTATATGAGACATTCATATGTAAGTCAATTTTTGAAACTATAATTTAAGATGTTCAATTATATGGTATATGAATATAAAAAAAGAGATATTTTCTAATACTTGTAAATGTCGTAACTAGTCGTGAATATAGAATAAAACAAATATTTGACGGATATATCAAGGTTAACGACATAAAAACAGATAAATAAAATTTTATTTATCTGTTTTTATTCTAATCTATTCTAATCTATTCTAATCTATTCTGTTTCTACTATCAAGTTGAATCACCTAGCTGATAATCTCTTTCATTCCTATTAAATCTCTATCCTGGACCTGCAATCAAAGGGATCATCCGCATACTTCCTACCCATAAGAACTTTCTTTAAAAGATTATTAGAATATGTAATACGACTAAACCAATAAAGCTTATCAACCTCTAGCTTCTCGAGAAGCGTACGCTTCTTTTGCTCATATTGTCTGTCTATAGTCTCTCGTAAAGCATTCTTCAGGTTTTTCACCTCTTCTCTCTGCGTCAGTCGCAGATTTTTCATCTGTTCAGCAGAAATGCGACGCTGTTCAGCGAAATCTATAAACTGCTTCGGTGGCATTCTGGTTGCCTTGATTGCTTTGGGAGTTGAACTATTAGCGCGCCAGCGCGCTAACAACTTCTTCCCCTCTTTTTCCTGAAGCAATTTGACTTTTTCCTGATGCATAAGAGTCAGCTCTAAAATAGCTTCTTTTTCAGCTAGTGGAGCTGATACTTGGAGATTTTGCCGATGCATCTCCTCTAGATCATTTATCTCATGTTTATGAACATCTATTAGATCAAGCAAATTCTTATAAAATTTCACGGCATCAGTAAGGAATCCTTTCTCAGCACAATAAATTGGAGAAACAACTGTAACTTTCTCCAGTTTGTCCTGGCATTCATTTAACGCTTGTCTTAACTGATCTTCATTTAACGCTTGTCTTAACTGATCTTCCATCGTAGGATTTATTTTAATCTTTACTACTTCTGTAGCAATGAATAACTACAAATATTAATAGCATATATTAAAACTTTCTTTTTCAATTTTTTTTAATTTAGATAATTGTATTATATAAGAAATTGGATGATATTATCGTAATCCAAATACAGTCTATTGATCATCTGTATAGTATTTTATTGTAATCGAAATAATATCATCCCAATGCATACCATTTTCATTTATCTGTTTATCTATAAATTGGGTTGTATATCTATTTGATAACCAGTATGGGTTTAAATATACTGTATCAGTATTATCATCTATGTCTTCACCAAATTGTCCATTAAATAGTTGTGTTGAATTTTGCTGAGATGTGGTTTTATACATCCATTCGCCATTCTGGTATATACAGACATCTGGATGTTCTTCGCGATATATATTCATTAATAATAATGTTTGATCACAATAACAGATACCTCTACAATCACATAAACTTGAACCATTATCAGGCAATCCATGCCTTGCATGTTCGCGAGTCACCGTCTTTCGCACACCATCCTTACACACAATGAATTCGCAACTTATATAAAGACACCAGGTTGGACTCGACATTGTAAATTATCGATATAATTATCTATATAATTATTATCATCATAATCGTATTTCAATTTTTATTACTAATATTATAAATTAAGTAGTATTTACTATTTGATCTTAATAAAGAAATTGACGCTAGTATGGAAAATCTATTCAAACAGTATATATTTTCCATTTAGAAATACTACCTATTCGGATGTCTTGATTATAAATATTAAATAATGCAACTTTATCTTTCCAGTAGCCATAAATTCTCCATTCATTTTCATATCCTTTATATTTTTCATTACCATCATCAAATACATTAATCTTATAATTATCTGTGTCTAAATCAGTCATTGTCCAATCGAAATTTTTACGAATATTCGTCCAAAAAATATCTTCTTTAATATTCATATTTGAAGATATATTGAAATACTTGTAAAGATATCACGTTATTACTATATTTTATACTGATTAGTGATTATATTTTTCAACTTTTATAGTACTTTTCTATACATTGTAATACTATCTTTCCTAGCTTTTTTATATTCAACTGCTGGTTTTGCATAATTAATTTCTTTGTAATCAATATATTTTGATTCCCATTTATGAATATCTTTTGCTGGAACATCTTTTAATTCAGGTACCCATTCTTTTATATATTCTGCATTCTTATCAAATTTTGCACTTTGTAAAATAGGATTAAATAATCTTTGAAAATATGGTTTTGGATCAACACCAGTTGAACCAATCCATTGCCAATTTCCATTATTAACTGAAGGATCATAATCAGTTAACATTTGTGCAAAATATTTTTCACCAAGTCTCCAGTCCATGCCAAACATACGATTTAAGAAGTTAGCAGTTATTAATCTGGCTCTATTATGCATATATCCCGTTTTATTCATTTGTCTCATTCCTGCATCCACTACTGGATATCCTGTTTCTCCATCACACCATTTTTTAAATAATGAAGAATTTTTATTCCATTTAATATCATCATATTTTTCATTATAATTTTTTCCTTTTAAAACTTGGGGAAAATAATAAGCTATGTAAAAATAAAATTCTCTCCAAAATATTTGAGATAATAAATCATTGCTTATTCCAAGTTTGTCTTTAATTTTCCAATAAACTTCTCTAATTGAAATACACCCAAATTTAATATATGCAGATAATAAAGATGTTTCAATACTTAATGTATTACGATCTTTATTATATTTTTTTTGGCCCTTAATTTTATTTAATTGTTTTAATCCATTACTCCTACCACCATTTACTAAAATATTTTCATTTATTGAATATTTTATATAATCAGTCGTTTTTAACTTATTCGATTTTGATAAATTTTTAACTTTTAATCTTGATGGCTTATCAATTTTATCTGTAATTGCATTATTTTTAAATGGTGTAAATATAGTATAGGGGTCACCATCTTTTTTTAAAAAAGCCCCAATTGGTTTTAGTAAATAATCTTCTTTAATAATACAAGATATTTTTTTTGATTCACATAAACTTTCTATCTCCTTATCTCTTTTTAAAGCATATGGTGTGTAATCCATGTTAAATATTATATTTTCAACATCTATATCATTAATTATTGATTTTAAAATTTTAATATTATCACCTTTGAAAATGTGTAATTTGGAATTATTTTGTTTCAATTCTGTATCTAATTCTTTTAATGATTCAATCATAAATTGAACGGCATTGTCTGATTTAAATTTATTTTTAGATGATATTTGTTCCAGAGTAAATATAAATATTGGTAATATATTATCATATTTTGATATAGCATAATTAAATGCTATATTATCATAAATTCTTAAATCTCTACGAAATATAAAAATACTATATTTTGTCATTATATATATATAACTATTTTATAAAATTGAAAATATTATTATCTGATAGTTATAATATCAATTTTATAAATTGATAATGGGAGAACATATTAAAGTCGCAATATTAACTGTTGATTATAATAATGTATGTAATTATTATAATCAACATAAACCGTCAAATTTTAAGGAAATTAAACGTCTAGACAGAGTAGAAGGGGGGTTTTGTATTGACTTGCAAATACAAGATAACAAATTAGATGTAAATGAAAGTATAAAACAAGTAAGATGGTATAATCAACATTTACTAACTAAATGGATGTATGTTCCATTTAGTGCGGAAGAAACAAAATTATTATTTGAATCATTCGTATCTGTTTATGGTAATGATAAAATATTTTTAACTTCAGAACTAAATTAATTGACAAATTTTTATATAGAGTAAAATATTTTTCTGAATAATACAATTTATTCAGAAAAATAAATTCATTATATATATATAATGAATTTATTAATATTTCCAAATAATTTATATGAAAATAAATACTTACCAAATAATATAAATAAAGTATACTTATTAGAAGATCCTATATTTTTTGGATTTAGAGATGTAAAAATGAGTTTTAATAAATTAAAATTAGTTTTACATAGAGGAAGTATGAAATATTATGAAAGTTATTTGAAGGATAAAAAAATAGATGTTGAATATATTGAATTTGATAAATTAAAAAATTTAAAATATGAATTTATGAAAAAATTAGATTCAATTAGTTATTTTGAATTAAATGATCATTTATTACAAAAAAGAATAGATAAATATACAAAAAATAAAGATGAAATAATTTTAGATAATCCTAATTTTTTAGTAAGTACTTCTATTTTAGATAAATATCATAATAATAAAAATAATAAGAATAAATATTTTCATAAAAATTTCTATGATTTTATGAAAGAAGAACTTGATATTTTGAACGGAACAAAATCGTATGACAATGATAATAGAAACCCATTACCTAAAAATACAAAGATACCAGATATTCCAAAGAAAAAAAAAGATAAATATGAGAATGATGCAATAAAATATATTGATAAATTATTTCCACGAAATTATGGAAGCTCTGACAAATTATTATTTCCAATTAATCATAAAGAAGCTAAAAAATGGCTCAAATATTTTCTTAAAGAAAAATTTGATAGTTATGGTACATATCAAGATGCAATTGTAGATGATAATGGTTTCATGTTTCATTCAACGATTAGTCCAATGATGAACATTGGATTATTAAATCCAGATTATGTAGTTGATGAAGTTACAAAATATCATAAAAAACATAAAATTAAAATGAATAATTATGAGGGCTTCATAAGACAAATACTGGGATGGCGTGAATATCAAAGATATTGTTATTTATATGCATATGATGATTTAGTAAATCCAAATTATTTTAATCATAAAAATAAGTTAGATAAAAGCTGGTATAATGGAACTACAGGTATACAGCCAATTGATGATGCAATAAAATTTGCATTTAAAACAGGATATTTACATCATATCATTCGATTAATGATTATGTCTAATTTTATGAATTTATGTAGAATTGATCCAAATGAATGTTATAAATGGTTTATGGAATTCTCTGTTGATAGTTATGATTGGGTTATGATACAAAATGTATATTCAATGGGTCAATGGGCAGATGGTGGTTTAACAATGAGAAAACCGTATATATCTAGTGACAATTATGTAGTAAATATGAGTAATTATAAAAGAAGCGAGTGGTCTGATATTTGGAATGGATTATATTATTATTTTTTAAGTGACCATGAAGATAAATTAAAGAAAACTCCATATGTAAGAAATCTAGTTCATTGGAAAAAAAAGTCAAAAAAAGATCAAGATGAAATAATTAAATTATCAAAAAAATTTATCAAAGATGTAACAAAATAAAATTGATATTTAATATATTTATTACTCTAATACACTAATATATAATGAGAAGAAGTGGGGTTTTACTAAAAATTAGTGATTCTTCTATATGTAATATTTGTAAAAATGTAAATTGTGAATATACATGTCTAATTTGTAAAAAAAAACTGTGCGATAATTGTATTTGTGATAAAAATAAGTATTGTATATTGTGTGATAGAAATATAAGTAATTCAAATGATACAATTATTAAAGTTCCTACAAATATAGACAGTACTAATTATATTACAGTAAAAAAAAGAACATTTTGTTGTATCATGTAAATAAATAATATATATATATATATGATCCATTTACCTGTTTTATTTATAGTATCTTATACAACAATCGTTGGATATGTTGTTTACATACTTGGACATACAGAAATAGAAATACCTGAAAATTTAAGAAGAGATGTAAATTAACTATAACATCTAAATAAAAAATGAAATAAATATAATTTATATATATAAATTATATCTATAAATGAAGAGTAAAGAAATTCATTACTATAAATCTGATAAGAAATCTGATTATAATTTCCAAATTATAAAAAGTACATTTTTAGATTCAATTAATGAAACTTCAAAAAATGTAATAAGTAATGTAACAAATAAATTCCCAAAAGATTCGGATGATAATGTTTTAGAATCCATATTCTCATTTATTACCACCATTTATGGAATAATTAGTTCTAATAATTATATTGTATGTATTGAACGTGACGATGATAATTATAGAGCAATATTAATATTATATTCAATTATAAGTCAAAAATTTATGTTACAGGATAAAATAGATATTTCTGATTGTCCAAGTATGATTGCATTATGTAAAGACAGTTGGGTCGTGATAAATCCAGAATATCCAATAGATGTAATTACTAGAAAACTTCGATATATTTATTTGAATCAAGACGATAACTGTTCAATATGTTTAGAAGATATAACGAATAATACACCTAATATATCATGTGGACACTTATTTCATAGAAAATGTTTATTACAACATTTTCAAAGTCAAAATAATAATTATTCATGTCCGTTATGTAGAAAAAAGTTAGATATTCAAATAAAAAATGATGAAATTATTAGTATTAGATCAAAAGATAATACTAACATTTTAAAGTTACAAGTTGATATATAAATTTCTTTTTTTTGCTTTTCTATACTTAGATTAGTTGTGTCATGTTCTATAAATTCTACACAACAATCTTAAAATTGACATATTTAAATATCTATCGTCTACATATATTATTATTGGATTTTATTAGATGATGCATGCGTCTAATAAAATCCCACGGATACAATAAGTTTTTTATACGTTCTTTTCAGGTAAATACATTACTCCAACCAACGATGCACAATAAACAACAGAAAGTAATATAATGCTATAAATATTAGGACATTCTATATTACTTGAACTACTATTAAATAATAAATTTATAAATGAATAAAATGCAGGACTAGAAATAAGATAATATATTAGAGTTCCGTAAATACTATGTTTTAATTTAATACCTGTACTACTTTTTGCATTAGTCATAGATAAATAAGTGATTATAAAAAATAATAGTAAATGTAGAATACTTCCTAAGCTTGTTCTACATTTTGTGTCAAAATTAAATAAATTTAAATTTGTTATTAATGATGTTAATTCATATGTCTTGGGTAAATTTATTATTAAAAATAATAAAGATGAACCGATGCTAATCTGTAATTTTTGTTTTAATGTTGCCATATATATATGAAAACATTATCTTTAAAATATATTTATGATAATCTATATATTTTAAATCTCCAATAGTTCGATCACCGTCTATATGTTAACATTTATATAAACTCAAAATATTAACAATTCATTAAGTTACTATTCTTACAATTATTTATTGCTAATATATCAGTATTCACCACATTTCGATTATTGTATAATAATAATTTTATTTCATCTTTGATTTTATTTATTACCATATTATTATCTTTTATTCCAACATAAGTATTAAATTTTTGCATCATTTTTGGAAATTTGTTTCCATTTTCTATCCACTCTTCTATTTTATATTCAATTACGCCTTCATTGTCGTCAATTAAGTTATTTATTTGTTCGTCTCTGTCTTTACAGATCCATTTATCGCCATCATATATCATAATATATTTGTTTTTTAAATTTGATATATAAATGTTATGGTTTTCTGGTTTATTCGCATCAAAATGAATTTTTTCTATTAAATATGGTATGCAAAAATTAGAATGTTTCAGACATTTTAATATATCTTTGTCTGTTAAATGACTTCGATCTGTATCACTATAACTTAATATTTTGATACTGTTATTCTGTATAATTGTAGTACTATTATCGGTATTGCCATTACTATTCGTTATACTATTGTTCGTGATACCCGCTTTTTTAATTAACTCTTCTATTTGTTTATCTCGTTTAGTTAATTCTTTTTTGAAATCACTTATCTGGTCATTTTTATCATGTAACTGGTCATTTAACAATTTTACTAATTCGGCCATTGAATCTTTTACTTCATCGTCAGTTTTCTTATCTTTACATGTTTTCAAATGCTTGTATAATGACTGATTATGCATGTAGGTTTTATTACAATATGTACATTGATTTATATTTACAATTTCTGGCTTGTTTTCGACTTGATTTAGACTTGATTTAGACTTGATTAAGGCTTGTTTTTTGGTTTGTTGTATGATTTTTTTATATTCATCAAATGTTAATCCTTTTAAGATATATTCTTGAATATCTTGTATTTCAAGCTTTATTTTAGAAGTTTTACATGTATGTTTCCTGTTTAAGTGTAATAGTATTTTACTTTTATGAGCAGTTGTATAATCACATCTATAACATGTATAATTTACCATTATATGTATATATTTATATATATTTAAATATAAATAAATAGACAATATTATATATAAATTAGACAAAATTCTGTATAAATTAGACATAAAATAAACAGATAGTCTATTTTAGTTTATATTTAGTCTAATTTTTATTATATATTTAATTAATTAATATTATATGATCTATATTATATCTATGTCTTAATTCTTAATTTGTCTAATTTAAGACCATTAAAAACGCAAGCCATATTCTTGGAATCGAATATTTTCAAACAGGGGGGGGGGAATTTGAAATATTTCAAATTCATTTTCGTTTTTTAAAAATAAAAATCTTGAACTTTTAAAAAAATCACTTTTTATGACCATAAACTTACTATATTTTTAATATATATACAAGATCATTTAATCAACTATTATTATAAATAAATTAAAACTCACAGTTTTTATATTGTACCGGGAAAGGAATTACATCTTTGATATTTTCCATACCAGTAAATAACATACATAATCTGTCAATACCGAGACCAAACCCACCATGTGGCACACTTCCAAACTTGCGTAAATCTGTATAAAATTCTAGCCCGGCTTCTGGTATATTCTTTTGTTTCATCATTGAAATTAATTTATCGTATTTATCTTCTCTCATTGATCCGCCAATTAATTCTCCAATCTTATATGGCATTAGTAAATCAAATGATTCACATGTTCCATCGTCACACTGTTTCATATAGAAACTTTTAATGTTAATTGGCCAATGAGTAACAAATACAGGTCCGTCGAAATGTTTAGTTAACCAATTTTCAGATTCAGATGATAGGTCATCGCCATTTTTTGGTTTTTCTTTCATGTCTGATTTTTGTAAAAGTTCAACTGCATCTTTATAAGTAATCTTGTGAAATACTGCATTCTTAATTGTTTCAATACGATCCGCGATTCCTTTAGAAATAAAACCATTTAATCCTTCAATTTCTAAAGCACAATTATCTTGAATATACTGACATATATATTTTATATATCTTTCCCCAACGTTCATTAGACTTTCTAATTCAATAAATATATCTTCAATTTCAAGATGTGTAAACTCGGAAACATGTTTTGAGGTTGAAGAATGTTCACTTCTAAAACTTTTGTTTGTTGTATATACAGCACCTAGACCACAGCAGATTGCTTCTAATTGTAACTGTGAAGATACCGTTAAAAAAACAGGTTTTCCAAAGTGGTCTTTTGTCCAATCATACTTTCCATTTTTAATTGGTAATTTACTGGCATCTGTTAAATCATGTTCTGTTACTTGAAAAACACCGGCACCTCCCTCACATTCATTGACTGTGATAATATTTGGATCTAAATGTAAATAACTCTCTTTTTTGAAAAATTCATGTGTACCTTGACTAATTGCAGATTTAATTCTAAAAACATTTCCAAAATTGACTGTTCTAGATCTTAAATGTAAATAATTTCTAAGAGTATCTAAATTCATTCTAGTTTTTGCTAATGGATATTTATCTGGGTCTACACTTCCAATTATAGTTAAGTTATTAACTTGAACTTCTACTGATTGCCCTTTTGCAGGCGATTCTACCAAAGTTCCTTCCACTGTAATAGAACAACCTGTATGAATCATATTTTGTTTTTCTACATCAACTTCGTCCCAAATTAATTGAATTCCTTCAGAACATGATCCATCATTTAATTTTATAAATGACATATTTTTTTGTTTACGACATGTTAATACCCACCCAGAAACTGTTACCACCTCCCCAACCTTACTATTCTGAAGTATATTGTTAATTTTCATTATTATAAGATATAAACTTATTGTTAAATAGAAATCAAATTTTATGGATATAATAAAATTTGATTTTTTTAAGCTGTTTATTATACTGCATCATCATTAATTGCTTATTTAATAGGCGAGTCACCTACTGTTACTAGGTGCATATGCTGGTGAAAGTTCGTGGAATATATCAATAATCTAAAAAAATGAAAAAATTACTAAATATATTTATATAATATTATCAATATTATATATTATGCAATATGGAAGTAGAAGTTGATGTTAATTCTTTAAGACCAGGTATGAGATATACATTTACAAAAGTAGACATGTATGTATTTAGAGCAACTCTGAAATCATATACTCCAGAGAATGGGAAAGCACATATGGCACTTTGTTTAATATGCGTTACTGGATTACAAGGTTCTCTTAACATACCAAAAATATTTATACACACTGTAACTATATCATGTTTACCATACTCATCATTTTTTAATTTGTTTTTACCAGAAGCGAATATGAAGATAAATAATTATATTTAGACATCTTCAAAACATACGGCAGATGTCTCTCCATTACTATATATATATTTTAAATAATAATATATTATAGTTGCAATAGCTGCGTCTCTATAACTATTTACTATAGTATATGCTCCAGAAAATAAAACAATTATTTGTATTGGCATTGATTGCATTAAATCACGTTGTTTTTTTCCTGTTTTAATTCCTAAATCTTGTGCTAAAACTTGAATTATTCCATATGCACCAATTATTAATAATACTTCATTTGTATTGAAATCAAAATTCATATTCATATATATATATATATATATTTTTGATTGAATATTTCAAAAGCGATTTATACCGAAATAAAAATGAAAATAATATAATTTATAAATATATTTAATATATTTATAAATGATTGATAGATATAAATTATATTTTGATGGTGCTTCAAAAGGTAATCCAGGTATTAGCGGTTCAGGTGCTGTCATATATAAAAATGATATAGAAATATTTAATGATTCACAATATGTAGGTGACAATGAAACAAATAATGTAGCAGAATACACTGGTCTTATAATTGGGTTAATAGGTGCAATAAAATTAAATATAAAACAATTAGTTGTATATGGTGATAGTCAACTAATTATTAAACAGATGAATAATGAATATAACGTGAACTCCTTAAATATAAAACATTTGTATAATAATGCTAAAAATTTAACATATTTATTTGATAGTATAACATTTGCACATGTATATAGAAAAGATAATACAAGAGCAGATGAATTAGCGAATGATTCTCTCAATTAAATTAGAAATGATATATTATTTAATATAATATTTTTTGTAAATACATTCTGCAATATCTATTTTTAATAGGTTTATATCAACATCTTCCCAAAATCCTATAAGGAATAATCTTAACATATGGAAACTAGTTTCCGTTGTAAGAATACTTGTAAATATATCAGATAATTCAAAATATTTTTTCCCAGTATGATCTATTATCATATTTTCAATAAGTGTTTTTGATTGTGTCATTATTTTATCAATAAAGTCAGATGGTTCATACTGTAGTTCTGAATTATAATAATTTTTTTCTATCATTCTATCAACAAAAGTTATAACATCGCCGTTTTCTTTTATTCTGAAACTATCAGATATTGCTAAATTAAATGCAATACTACTATTACCTATAAATCCGGTTCGTAATACATGTAATTTTATGAGGTCGCTTTTAGGCTCGCCATAATTCCCGGCAATTGAAACCATCCCAACCACCTGATCAGTATTATGTTGTCCTGAAAAAGAATATATATGAGCCATATCAAAAACTAAATGTGGATTTTGCACACATGATGCATTAAATGGTGTATTATAAAAATCAGATTGAATAACTCTTCTAGATGATTCTATATCTTGAGGTATTAAATTTGTCATTACATAAGCGATTGTCATTTTTTTTGTATGGCGATTACTAGATAAAAATGGATCATAATGATGTATCTTTATATTATAACATAATGGTATATTATTAATAATATTTTTACATACACCATTATTCCATTTTTTTATTAGATTTTGTCCGTCATCTTCGAATTCTGCCGAATTAACTATTCCAGTAGTATAAATATTAAAAATAGTATTTGTATTCATATACAAATTTACATAATTATGTATTTATGTGTTTTATCCTATAAATAAATTATAAAAAAACATATATGCAACTCCAATTTCAAAAATAACATCATATCCTAACACTAATAAAGTATCTATTTTACTAATTGGTTTTATACAGGCTTCTATTGACGTATTGTTATCTATTGATATATCATTTTCTATAGATCGTTTATCATCATGTTTTGTATATATTTCAACAGATCGAAAACCTTTATACCATGTAACAAATGTCCATATTGATGATATATACACAATTGATGTAAACATGGTAAATTGTCTTGCAAAATGATATGGATTTTGGTATAAATAATAGATATTATATAATGAAACCCCGCCGATACATGCGAGTGATCCTGGTGTATTTATTTTTCTTTTAGATGATATAGTGTTGTTATTCTTTAATATAATATTTAAAATAATAAAAAGGATTAATATATGAAGTATAATAAAATATTTGAAATGAAATAGTCTATCTCCAAAATATAAACCAGATGTTGTAATAAATCCGCCTTCTTGGAATCCTTGTAAAAAAATGCCTAAATAATTTGGTAAATATAATTTTTTACCAAACCAATTAATAGACATTTGTTTAATTACACGAGTATTACTTAAATGTAATATAAATTCGATTGATGTCCATATAATAGTTGAACCAATCATTATTGAAAAACAATCAGTAGATTTATTAGTAATATATTCTTCAATACATAAAAAAATAGAAAGAATACAATACAATATTTTTGTATTGCCATCTGTTGCAAAATCGCCTCTGCGTATAATATAGTAGTCATTATCTATTAGATTCATATTATAGTATAATGAGATATTATATATTATTTCAAAATGCAAAATATTCATATAAAGACATGTTAAATATTCACTAGTATGGATAATGATCGTTATGAAAGGAAATATACAAAAATAATAGAGGGTTTATATGGTAATCGAAGACATAATATCACGAATAATATACTAATAGATGAGAACAAATTACCACATATATATAATATAGAGGATAGAATAGATTTAACATCAAAAGATACTTTCTCAATTGATCCAGTTGGTTGTGAAGATGCAGATGATGCATTTAGTATTTATTATGAGGAAAAAAGAATGTATTTAGCAATTCACATAGCTGATCCGACTGAATTTATTAATATAGAGTCGGATCTTTGGGCGGATATAGAAAATACAATAATTACAAGATATCCTTCTAATAGAAAGCCAATTCATATGATGCCGCAAAAAATAATGGAAATGGCTAGTTTAATGGATAATAATTATGGGAATATTAAAAAAGCAATAACAATATTAACTGAAATCGATGATGTAACATTTTTACCTATTAATAAAATCCAATTATTATTTACAACAATAAAACTTAAAAAAGAACATTCTTTAAATTATTTAGATGCATCAAATGATATTGATACAAATATCTGTTTAAGACATGGCCTTAAAATAAGTGAAGCACTTAAAATAAAAAGATCTGCGAAAACAATTGGTACGAAATTGAATGATATATCATCATCTATTATAGCATACAATAATGGTATTCCATATTTATATGTAAATACAGTAAATGAAACAAAAATGAAGCACATGATAGCAGAATTTGCGATATTTGCAAATTCATTTGTTGGTGAATATTTAAAACTGAATTTTGACGGTTATGGTATATTTAGAACATGTGGTGCGAAAGATTTTATAAATGATGATAAATATAAAAATTTAAGCGGTAATGAGCTACTTCATGAAATTATTACAAATGGTATTCGTGCAGAATATATAAATGAAGTATCATCTCATGACTTAGTTGGTAGTGCGGAATATACACATTTCACATCACCTATTCGACGTGCATCGGATTGTATTTGTCATTATTTACTTAAATATATATATTTGAAAAATAATAAAGATGATATGATCAAAATACCATTTACAATTGAAACATTGGCTGAATTGTCTGACCAATGTGTTATACAAACTAAAAATATTAAAAAGATAGAGTATAAAGATTCAAAATTTCGTATTATTCAAATTTTAGATATAATGTTACATGAAAGAGAATCGCCAATAAAGTTATCATATTATATTACATGTTATAAATCAAACTTTTTAAATATAATAATTAATAAAATAGATGAATTTAATATATATATATCATATTCATTAAAAATCGAGAATTATGAATATGTACATAATCCACAAATTATATATGAAGTTGATATTACTCGTGTTAAATGTCACCATAAATTTGACGAAGGAACTATACCAGAATTAGATAGTATATTTATGTAAAAATTATGTTTTATTCTATTGAGAATGATGTGTATATAATATTATAAATTGAAATATATATATTAAATTAAGATACTTTAATATATAAATACAATATGGCGGATGGATATATTTACTGTTTTTCAAATATATCAATGGTTGGAATTGTTAAAGTAGGTATGACTGAGAGAACACCTGATATTAGATTGTCAGAAGCAAATAATTCTGATACTTGGAGACCTCCTACACCTTATAAGATGGAGTTTGCAAAGAAAGTTTCTAATCATAAACAAAAGGAACTTGCCTTACATAATATACTAACACAATACACAGAACGGATTAATCCAAAACGTGAATTTTTTCGTGCTTCACCAGAAGAAGTTCGTCAATTTATTGATCTAATGGATGGAGAAGTATGGGTTGAAAAACAAGATTTAATTACAGAGGAAGCAGAAGCAGAAAACGTTGATACTGTGATTGCGTTAAACTCAAATAAAGGATGTCGCAATATGGTTGAATGTTTTAGAAATAATCAACGTATACGTCATGTGATAGGTGTAGATAATATTTGGATAGGAATATATAATTCTTCAAAAAATGAAATCATGTATGATGATACATTTTATAAATCATTAAGTGGTTTTGCCGAAGCACATTATGTAATTGAAACGGATAAAGCTAAATCTACAAATGGATGGAAAGAATGCGAATGCGAAGTAGATAACTTATGGATTTCAACATTTAATTTATAATAATAATTAAATAATTTTTATTATATAATAATTTATAATGATTTTGGATTACACCAAGTTCTGGATTTTGTTCGATGATTATACCAAAATGGTTTATTATTCTTATGAGAATAAAATTCTAACCATTCATCGTATTCTACATGAATATCGTTTTCCCATAATGATTTAACCCCATTTGACCAAAATGTTTTACCAATACTTGTAGATATACCTTTTTTCCATCCTTGAGAAACAAGTAATTTGTCTCTTTCTTCTGTTTTTTCTTTGATTAAATGCGCACGATAATTCATTTCTTCTAACTGCATTTTTTTATGAAATTCTTCTTTTTTGATTTTTTCTTCCTCTTCCTTTTCTTTTCTTTTCTTATCTTCTCTCAATTGGCGTCTTGCTATTTTTTTAGCACGTACTTCAATCTCTTCCAACTTAATTCGTTTTTTTTCACGACTAGAATCTTCTCTAAACATTTTATGATGTTCGGAGAAGGCTTTCTTTTTTTCATTTGCCAAATATATAACACCACCTGGTTGTGAATGAAAATCTGGTCTGCATTTATAACAGATACACCATTGTGCAACACCTTCATATAACTCATTATATGGAAATTCATTTTCATATGATTCAATCCGACCTTTTTCATATTCTTCGACATTCCATTCATGCTCCATTTGTTGCTTTTCAAAAGACATATTAAACATTCTATCCCTGCCTTCTTCTATTAACTCTTTTGCTTTTTTTTCATCTTCTATGTTTTGGAGTTCCCTATCTTTTTTTTTTTCAGCAAAAGTTCTAACATCTGGCGGTGGTGGCCGAAATGTTGGAATCTTTGTTATTTTAGCGTTTTTCATATGCGCTTTTAAATTATATTTTTTATCCATTTCAATAACTATGAACAATTTATATAGTTATGACTAGTTTATATATAAAAGATTGTATTTTCAATTTTTACAAAATAGACGTCATATTTGTTTACTCTTTCTTGAAATACTGGTTTCTTACAAGTTGTTTTTTCCGGAAGAATTCTTCTAAATCTCCTGTTTCGAAGTTGAAACGATTTTTTACAGGCTTCTTATATGCTTTGTGAGCAACTTGTTTCTTAGAAATTACGTTTGAAGAAACTTGCAAAGATTTGAAAAGTCGGTTACACGTGTCAACATCCTCTGGATCAGGATCAGGGGTCTGAACGAGTTTATCACTGCCAGTATTCATTATAGTGTGGTAGTAAAATAATAGATAATATACATATATTTGAAATTTTTTATTTCAATATTTCCTACTAAAATATCGTAATTTATTTATCAATATTTTAGTTTTACAGTTTTTTGGCTAGTTTACACTTGTTAAGATTTAAAATATAATTTTCTCTATTATTAAATAAAACCAAATATATAAATTATGTGTAGTAAATTATTATATAAAAATAAGCTGGTGTTTTAAATGTGCAAAGGTGTAAAAAAATCAATAAAATTATTATCAATATAATTATAAAATCTTATATAATCTTCAAATTTATTTTTTATTTTATGAGATTGAATAAAATTATAAATTTTTTCATAACTACTTACAAAATCGTCATACAACATTCCCCTTTTAATATCAAATACTATGACTTTATTATTTTTTATTTTACTTTTTATTAAAAAAAAAAGTAATGCAATAATAAATTCATTATAAATTATATTTTCATTTTTACTATTCTTTAAATATCTTTTAGCGTTGGAACATATCTGGAATGGATGTCCATTTTGTATACATGATGTAAATTCTTTTCCTAACGAATCAAAATCAATTATTTTAATAAGTTTATCTTTAATTTTTAATTTTATACCATAAAAATTAATATCAATAATATTATCAATATTTTTATATAGGATATTATCTAAGTGAAAATCATTATGATATAAGCCAAGAATATAATTTTTATATAATGATGCTAATAATATCTGTTGTACTATATTCTTGAATTCTTCTATTGATTTATAATGAATAAAACGAACTGTATCAATATATCTTTTCATAAATATATAATTGTAATTTTTATATATATATAATTTAAAATGTTGTGCAAAAAAAATTTTAAATTGTGATTTTTTAGTTAAATTTATTATTAAATTAATATTTTTTATTTCACTATCATCTTTATTGTTTATTTTTTTTACTAGAAGTTTATTATTATAAATATATATTCCTGATCCACTTAAACCTTGATATTTATATTTATTTATATTATTCAAAAATTCACAATTATTTTTACAATATATTATATTCATATATATTGTAAATATATTTTATAGCAGAACTAGGAATCGAACTATCTTCAACACATTCACCTTAAACATATATATTCTTGTATTTCTCTATTATGAAATAAAACTAATTTATTTATCAATATTTTAGTTTTACAGTTTTTTGGCTATGGTGTAAATGTTTTAATTTTTTAATCTTAATAATTTTTTTGAGTTTTAATGAAATATTATTTGTACATGATATGCATACATTATATTTTTCATTTTCTATATGTGGAAATTCAATCCCACAATAATAACTTTCACATATATATTTGTTACAATTATCACAACGATTTGTACATCTAAATTTGTAACACTCGCAACATAATATTTTCTTAAGATTATTAAATAACATAATTTAATAATCTTAAATATTCTGAATATATATACATAAATAATCAATTTTATTATATAAATAATATTTCGCATACAATGTATTCGCTATCATGTCCGGTATGGACGGTATCGCCTACATGTTAGTGAATATACAATTAATCAATTTAATTATGTAAATTATATTTTGCATACAATGTATTCGCTATCATGTCCGGTATGGCGGATGGCTTCATGTAATTATATTTATTCTAATAATCCATATGTTTTCAAAACGAATGCATATTGATATGCAGTTTCCTTCCAATGTTTATATCTGTCCATTCCTCCAAAGTGACCTTCGTTCATTTCTATCTTTAATAAAGATAAATTTCTACCATTATCATATTCACGTAATTTTGCTATAAACTTTGCAGGTTCCCAGTATGCAACTCTTGGATCATTAAAACCACCTAATGCTAAGATATTTGGATATATAGCTTTTTTAATATTAGTATATGGGCAATATTTTATCATATTATCAAAGTGCTCTTGTTGATTTGGATTACCCCATTGCTCCCATTCTGGAGTTGTTAATGGAATACTTGGATCAGACATTGTCGTCATAACATCAATAAATGGTACACCTGCGATTACTGTTCTAAATAATTCAGGTCGAAGTACCATACTTGCTCCAACTAATAATCCTCCTGCACTTCGTCCCTCAATTGTAATACCTGTATCATTTGTATATTTATTCGCTATTAAAAATTCTGCACAAGCTATAAAATCTAAAAATGTATTCATCTTTTTAGCCATTTTGCCATCTTCATACCATTTATAACTTAAAAAACTTCCACCTCTTACATGAGAAATTACATATATAAATCCTCTATCTAGTAATGGCAAAATAGAACTATTAAAATCAGGATCAACTGTATGGCCATAAGATCCATATCCATATAAATATAATGGATTTGTTCCATCTTTTTTGAATAAATCTTTTCTATAGACAATTGACATAGGTATATTTACCTTATCATGACTTGGTGCAAAAATTCTTTTAGTTTCATATAATTCTTTATTAAAAAAAGGAACTTCACGTTGTCTCAATAATTCCGTTTCCTTTGTAATTAAATTATATTTATATAATGTAGATGGTGTATTTAGTGAGTTATGTACATAAATAAGTTTAGTAGTGTCATATATGCTCATACCTACTAATGATATATTTTTTATATCATCATTTATATCAATTATATAACTTTTATCTAAATTATACTTGCCATCTCCAAAAGGAATTACTTTAATAAAACTATCACCATTTTCTTTAAAAGTTACTAGTAAATAATTTTGTAACTCTTCTAGACCAGTAATGAAAATAGAACTTTGATATTCAATGAATTCTTTCCAGTTTTCAATCGAAGTTTTATTTAATTCTGTTTTCATTATTTTAAAATTAATACTATCGTCTTTGTTTGTTGTTATCAGAAAATTTCCTTCATGATAATCTACTGAATATTTAAGGCCTTCTACCTTTTCAGTAAATTGTTTTACTTCAGGATCATTTTCAGTAAAATAATATACATCACTTGTATTAAAACTATCTGCAGTTATAAAAAAGTATTTTCGATCATTCGATCTTCCAATACCTACTTCTACTAATTCATTATCATTCTGATATAGTTTTATATTTTCTTTTGTTTTTGTATTATATTTCCATACTTGATACATTCTATTTGTATCATTACCCATTGTATAAAATATATAGTCATTATTCCAAAAATAATTACAATATGGTAATTCAGGAATATCATGTTCCATTTTTTCATTTGTTATAATATTTATAACTTTTAAGTCATATTTTTCATCACCTGTTTCATCGACTCCATAACTCATATATTTATGATCTCTTGTTACACTAAAATTGCTTAAATCAAAATTCTCCTTGTCTTTCGCCAATTCATTTTCATCTAATAAAATTTCTTCATTTTTAGTAGTTTTATTAATTCTACAATGAATTGGATAACTTTTGCCTTCTACTGTTCTAGTAAAATAATCATATTCACTTTCCCAACCACCCTTTCCATGAGGGAAGGGATATGAATCGCGATTTTCTTTAACATGTGATTTTATCTCATTAAATAATTTATCTCTTAGATCTTTCGTATCGTCCATTATATGTTCTGTATACGTATTTTCCTTATTTAAATGCTCAATTACATTTTTATCTTTACGCGAATCATCTCTCATCCAAAAATAATCATCATTTAATTCTATTGGCGGATCTATTAAATTAATTCCACGATCCTTATTTACTTTGCCAAACCTAACTTTATATGATATCTTTTTTGCAACTGGCAATTTCATTTCATATTAATATAAATTAATCTTTAAATAAATAATTATTTCATAAAGTTATACTTGATTTAACTTACAAAAAAAAAATACTTAGAATATAAAACAATTCTAATAAATTAAATTAAATTAAATAAAATTAAATTAAATTTTATTTAATACTTTTCTATTGGTAAATGAATATTATCAGTACAATATATTTTATTTCTTAGAATTATATTTTGATATTTCATCATTTATATGTGTTATAGGATGTGTGCCAATATTTAATATTTCGCTAGCATCTTTATTCATATTACAAGCTAATCGTATTTTTTTAACAAATCCTAAACGTACTACGGCTGGTTTTATCCAACAGTTATTGTGATTATTTGACATATATGCTATACATAAAATAATATTTAACTGTATAAAAAATTGAAAAAAAAATAAAATATACCTTGATTTTATATTTATTAAGATCATTGTAGATATAAAACTTACTTTAATACGATGACAACTATACCAAACGAAAGAGAGAGAAAGGCATTTGCTGTAGTAAATGATATTATTCGAAAGAATAATATCGATATATTATCAAAAATTAATGACATGACTGTAAAAGATAAGGAGACTTTTATTAGAGGATTCGTTATCGGACCTCTATATAATTTGACATTGATTTTGATGAAACACTGCCGTTGCACTGAATGTCTAGAATGTAGCGAATTTGAACTAACTGACAGCGAAATATGTGAAATTGCGACATTTATTGAAATTATGTCTGATCTTGGATGGAAAACTTGGGAAAAAAGTTTACAAGAAGACAGACTATACGAACAGAAACATATTAAGAAGGTCGAGAATTCAACAAAATTCACACTTCCCAGTTCTGAAAAAGGACATATTAGTAAATTATTCGGAAATTCAATCTCCTTATTATGTGCGCGTTCTTCGTGTAGTAAAGAGGACACCCGATTACGAATTGTGGAATCTATTGGTTCTGAAACAGAATGTGGTAAATTATGTGATTGTTCTTTGTGCAAAGAGATTAAACATTTACGAAAATTAGCACTTACCGAATCTGAAAAAGGATATATTAGTAAATTATCGGTTACTCTTCTTGAAGATATTCGTCTACAAGAAAAAACACTTGATATGATTCAAAAACAAAAAATAGCAGATATTCGTCTACAAGAATATGAGGATAAAAAACTAACAGAATTGCGTAAAATAATTGAACTTCGCAAACAAAAAAAAGCACTTCGCAAGAAAGAACAGTTACTTCGTAAGAAAGAACTTTTACTTGCACAGGAAGCGATTTTAAAGAAAGAGCTGGAAAAGAAGAAACAGATTGAAACTTTACAAAAACAGCTTATAGATGAGGAAAAAGCTGCAAATGAAGACAGATTATTACGTATTCAAAAATGTGCAGAATCTTTGCAAATGAAGAAAGCAGAATTACTTCAAAAGAAGAATGAGGAAGTTCTTAAGAAAGCTAAAGCACTTCAAAAGAAGAAAGCTGATGCACTTCAAAAGAAAGCAGAAGCACTCAAAAAGAAGAATGATGAAGCACTCAAAAAGAAGAATGACGAAGCACTTCAAAAGAAAGCAGAAGCACTCAAAAGGAAGAATGATGAAGCCTTCAAAAGGAAGAATGATGAAGCACTCAAAAGGAAGAATGATGAAGCACTCAAAAGGAAGAATGATGAAGCACTCAAAAGGAAGAATGATGAAGCACTCAAAAGGAAGAATGATGAAGCACTCAAAAGGAAGAACGATGAAGCACTCAAAAGGAAGAATGATGAAGCACTCAAAAGGAAGAATGATGAAGCACTCAAAAGGAAGAATGATGAAGCACTCAAAAGGAAGAATGAATATGTAGCACTTCAAAATAAGAAGATAGAAAATGAATCATCGGATAAATGGAAACGTGGTTGTGAAGTACCAACAAATAGATTTTCTGCACCTCCTGCATCTCCTGCATCTCCTGCATCTCCTGCACCTTCTGCCCCTCCTGCACCTCCTACATCTCAAGTACTTTCTGCATCTCTTGCACCTACTGCATCTGAAGTACTTTCTGCACCTTCTACACCTCGTGCACCTTCTGCACCTCCTGCACCTTCTGCACCTTCTGCACCTTCTGCACCTTCTGCACCTTCTGCACCTTCTGCACCTTCTGTACCTCCAGGACTTTCTGCACCTTCTGAACCTCCAGGACTTTCTGCACCTCCAGGACTTTCTGCACCTCCAGGACTTTCTGTACCTCTTGCACCTCCTGTATTTTCTGGACCTCCTGCATTTTCTGCACCTCAAGTACTTTATGCACCTCCTGGATTTTCTGCACCTCAAGTACTTTATGCACCTCCTGGATTTTCTGCACCTCATGTACTTTATGGACCTCCTGGATTTTATGCACCTTCTGTACCTCATGCACCTCTTGGACCTCCCGTGCGTTCTCTACCTCCCGGATTTTCTGCATCTACCAGACAATATGGGAGAGGTCCTCCAAGTAGTCCATATACTGGAACATTCATTGATCGTGAACCAATTGTAGATGAGCCCCGTCTAATTTCCGGGCCATTTGATATGATTGATATTTTTAAAGAATATCGTCAAACTTTACAACTTGCAACTTTGTAATAGTAATTTTTTTATAAATATTAAAAAAATTACTACATTTAGGTGTAGTAAAATAAAGTATTGTACAGTAAAGTATAATACCGGAATCACCTATATTAGACTTAATTTATTGTAATCTGTTCAAAAAATTGATTTTTGCATTTATTTTTCTATATCATAATTATATTTCATTAAAATGAAACATCGTATTACTTCAGAAGATATTGCTTGTTTAGTACCGGTACTAAACAACATATTGGATGGTGCATATTTATCTCAAATTTATGATGGTATGCAAGATGGTACTAAAATTATAATAATGAAATTTCGGAAAAAGGTAGAAGATAGAAGTATAATGTATTATCTTTTATTAGAATCAGGTATTAGAATACACACAATAGAATCTTTTACTAGTATTAGACAATATCCGTCGGGTTGCGTGGGTAAATTAAGAAAAGAAGTTAGACATAGAAGATTATTTCCGATTAAACAAGTTGGTACAGATCGAATTTTAGAATTTTGTTTTTCGAATGAGAAACATTTTATAATAGAATTTTTTGATAGAGGTAATTTTATTGTGACAGATAATGATTATGTAATTATATATATAACAAGACCATATAAATTTAATGAAATAAAACTAGATATTGGTATTATTTATCCAAAGGATGAAATCGCCAAAGCTGGTTTTCCATTAAAAAATGATATTTCTCAAGCAAAAGGATATTTAATTGATAAAGAAAATTTTTCTGGTTTACCATTCGATACAAATAAACAATTCCAAGAATTTGATAATATTAATATCGCTATGCAGAAATATTTTACATATGAAGTGAAAGTACCTAAAGATATTATTAAAAAGAAAAAAAGGGAATTGAATAAAGATGAGAAAAGAAAAATGAATATTGAAAATCAGATTAGTAAATTAGATAAAAATAAAGAAATGGTTATTGATAGTGCAAATAATCTAATATCTAAAATAGATATTATACAAGTAATTATAGATATAATTAATGATAATATATATAAAAAAGTCAAGTATCCTGAGATTGAATTTATGTTAAAAAATCAATTTAGAGAGTTTGAGAATATTATATTTAATCATGAGCATTTAATATTAGATAATATTAAACTTGATTATAATGTTTCTGCTTATGTTAACGTTTCTAAAATATATTCTGAAAATAAGATAATTAAAAGGAAAATAGAAAGAGCAGAAGATGTTATCCTAAATATGCAACCAAGTAAAATTGTTGAAGTAAAAGAAAAATTAGTTGTAAATAGAAAACATATGAAATTTGAAAATTATTGGTGGTTTATTATTGATAATATTGTTATTATGTGTGGAAAATCTGCAGATGATAATGAAGTACTGCTTAATAATGTTGATCCTTCTGATATTATCATTCATGGGCATTTTGATAAATCACCATGGGCAGTTATCAAAAATCCGAATAAAATAGAAATACCATTTAAAGTTATTGCATATGCTGGTGATTTTGTAGTTCAAAGAAGCTGGAATTGGACAGAACATTATGCGAATCAAAGTTATTACACTTACCCTAATAAGATATCAAAATCTGCTCCATCAGGTGAATTTATGGGAAAAGGATCTAGAATGGTTCATGAAAAGAACTTACTTTCTATTACTAATCTTGAGATGGGGGTTGGTATAATATTTAAATCAGAAAATAACTATTTGCATACTTTAGATAAAGATACACATATTGATTTTGCAATGGTTATATGTGCCCCTTATTCAATAATGACCGATTATATCTATAAGATTAAAGTTAAACCTTCTGGAAAGAAAAATGATAAAGGAAGGAAAAAATTAATTCTATCAATAATCTCAAAAATATTAAACACGAAATGTAAATCAGTAATATCAAAAGATTATATTAAGGCTATCCCATTTGATGAATGGGATAAAACATGTATAAGAACATTTTCTTTATAACAGTAAATAAATTATTTAAATATATAAAATTACTATAATATTATGGATATAAATCGTTCTATTATAAATAATGAGTTTATTTATAAGCGTATACCGCGAGTACTCAGCATTCAAAGTCATGTAGTATCTGGATATGTCGGGAATCGAGCTGCTGTGTTTCCTTTACAACTACTCGGCTTCGAAACAGACTTTATTAATTCGGTACAGTTTAGTAATCATACAGGATATTCTAGTTTTCAGGGACAAGTTCTCAAAGGCCATGAATTGGATAGTTTAATTGAAGGTCTAGTGAATTGTGAATTACAAAATTATGATTATATATTAACGGGATATATTGGTAGTGAGAGTTTTTTAACAAGTGTACTTACGACCGTTGAATCGATTAAGAACGCAAATCCAGAATGTCTTTTTGTATGTGATCCAGTGCTGGGAGATGATGGTAAATATTATGTACCCGATGCATTAGTTCAAATATATCGCGAGGATGTTATTCCTAAAGCAGATATTATTACTCCTAATCAATTCGAAGCGGAACTTTTATCAGGTAGAAAAATATATACTCGCAATGATGCAATAGAAGTTATGAAAATATTAATGGACATGGGTCCATTTGTTGTAATATTGACAAGTTGCGAGGTTACAGAACATCCTGGACAGTTATTATGCATGTCTCTTACTAAGAATAGAATATCTAATACTATACAATTGAGTAGTGTAATTGTGGAGAAACTAGACGGGCGGTTTACAGGTACAGGAGATGTAACAGCTGCTTTACTACTAGGAATTGGGCACAAGTATAATATATTTAACGATATGCCGTCTACATTAAGTAGAGCAATTGGGACGATTCATCGCATTATTAATATAACAAGTATTAAACAAAACGCAGAACTTTCAGACTCGGACAAAGATTTAATAAAAAATGGCAAGCTATTGACTGACACATCTTTAAAATATCGATATATGCGTTCGGCAGAACTGTCTCTAATTAGTTCTAAGCATGTGATAGAGAATGGTCCCACAATATTACCAGAGACTACCACTATAATTTTATGAAGCAGATTAATAATAAATTAAATTCCTGTAGAACCAAAACCACATTCACCGCGTTCAGTTTCTGCAAGTTTATTTGTTAATTTATAATTAAATGGACTTAAATCAGATGTACAAATTTGAACTAATCTACTGCCTTTTGTAATAGTATAAGTTGGTGTTACTCCTTCCATAATAGCTTGAATATCTTCAACACGTGGAATATATTGTACTGCAGCCATTAATTCACCTCTATAACCAGCATCAATAATACCAACCGAATTCTTCAATACCAGTGGAGTTTTACTAATACTAGATCTTGCATATAAATAGTAGGAGTCATATCTGGATGTACTGCCAGATAGTCCATACTTGTGCATTTCACATTTGATGCCTAATTTAATAAATTTAGTTTCTCCGCATTTAATTATAATTTCTTCGGGAGTAAATAAATCTAAACCTGAATCACCTTTATTAAATGTTTCATGATCTGTATATAAGTCTCTGACTTCATCTGTTAGTGGTTTAATATGAAGAATAGACGCCATTTTATTATTATATTAAAATAAATAGTAAAAACAGTGGTTATTTCAATTTTATTAATAATTCGTGAAATATTGAAATAAGCACTATTTTGTTAGTGTATTTTAATATATAACAAGTTAATATGGGCAATATATCATCGCGCCGAGAACGAGTGCAATTCGAAAGTGCAGATAATGAATGTTTGATATGTTTAGAAAATATATCAAGTCCACATTTTGTTCAATGCATTAGATGTAAAATTTTATTACATACTGAATGCGAGTCTATGTCTAGATTAGTTACGAATAGACAATTTTGTTTATGTCCACATTGTCAACAAGTAGGGACTTTAGGTGGAGTTTCTTCCACTAATGTAATTCTTAATTAAAAAATTTTATATATCAAATTCTATTTTAATAACTGTTTTAGCACCTTTCTTAGTTTCACTAATATCTGTTATTTTATATCCATATTTTGCCATACGATCATTTATTTCTACTAATGGTGTATCATCAATGCCTGCTTCAATATGTTGTATTCTATCATATATTTTATTTTTATGATTCCATACACCATTGAAAATCATATTTGGTAAAAATTGACCTAGTTCGGAATCAATCATTTGTGGTTGTACTAAAGTAAATGCATCTGCTTCAATATTTCTTTGAATAACAAATTTCGATTTATTAATAATTTCATCTTGTAAATTTTGCACGTAGGAGTTATGTGCTTGTTTTAAATTAAGTAAATATTCATTATATTCTTCTTGTTTTTGTATTGGCCATTTCTTACGCCTATTTTCTCTTACTTTCAAAATATCGACAAGCTTCGTATTTTGATTTTTATTTCTCACAGATTTTCGTATACTTTCAACTGTTGGTATATTCATTCTATATAGTATTAAAACTGTTTATTTTTAATGATATAAACTTCAATTTTTTATTATTATATAATATAATGAATAATACTATAAAAAAAGAAGAAAATCCGTCAAAACTTAATTATTATTGGTTGATTGCATTTTTTCTATTTTTCTTTACTGACCTATCAAAAAGTTATTTTGATTGTATAAAGATAATAAAACCATTGATTTTATCTGTAATTCTATTTACTATGATGGTGTATGAAATTAGTGATGGATGTGGTTTTGAGGAACTACCACTTATTGAAATTGCGAATAGATCTATTTTGCTATTATCCGTATTTTTATATAGTGAATATACTGTAAAATGCATCCCTGTATTCAATTTAACGATTAGTTCGTTATTTCAATATCCACTATTCGGTAGTATGCTAAAAACATGCATCTCGTTCGTATTAATGTATGCATGTAATTATATTATGAATACATATGGAAATACGACAAATGAAAAATCATTATGTACTATTAAAAATAGTAATACACATTTAGTATATAGTATAAGCATATTGGGAATTATATTATTAAATAGCTATTTAGAATATATATAAATATTATTAAATAATTATATTATGTAATTATATATGAATTTACACAATATACTCGATTATTTTAAAAAAAATAATATAAAGATGTTATTATTGGCCATTTTTATTATATGCATTACTACAAGATATATTGTTATACCTAGAATTAAGTATGATAATATATGTTTAAAAAAATTATTGAATGATGATGATATTAGAATGATAAGCGAATGTTTTGATAAAAAAGACAAAAAAGCATTAGAATGTTACAAAATACGGCAAACAATAATTTTCGATAAATTAAAACGGGAACTAGGGGTAAAGTATTTAAAAGTAGATCATGCTAGATGGAGTGATGGCACTCAAAATTTTGACGCGGGATCGTATCATCGCGATATAAAACCATATGCATTTAACTCAGAAGAGAAATATCCAAATGTTTATACACTTGTGTGTTTTTTAGATGATAGTGAACATACTCAAGGGGGAGTAGATTTACAATTAAATAGAGGAGATTGTCTATTATTTAATTCATTTAATTTGCATAAAGGTAAAAATTTAAAACACTTGTATAATAAAAAAAGTAAAAGAAGAGTTTTACAATTTTTCCATATATTTTTAGATAAAGATGAATATAACAATTTTACCAAAAAACATAGTTATACAGAACATGTTCATATTGATAGTAATATCTTAAAATATATTAATAGTTATGTTGATTTAAGACCAGAATTAGAATATTATAATTTATTTAATTATTTTGCTGCTATAAAAAGAAATAATAATAAAGATATAAAATATCTTACATTTATATCTAAAAAAAATAAAATAGGTAAGATAAATGGTATAACATATTATAAACAATTTTAAGCGTTACACCGTATATAACTTAAACCCTTCATTTTCGGTAGGTTCTTCATAATATTTTGAATAAACTGAATAAGCAATCTTTGGAACTTGTTTTTCATCATCCCGGGTTTTATTTCGTTTATATGAAATATCTAAAGAAGTTGATAAATGAACACATCTAATAGTATAATTGTGTTTTTTACCAAATTCAATATATTCTTTTCTTTTTTTGATAGAACTATTTGTTGCATCAAAAATAATTGATTTCTTTTGTAAAATAAATTGAGTGGCAAATTTCATCATTTTGCTTGATGTTTTGAAAATATCACCACCTATATGAATATAATTTTCATTTTCACATATATTTTTTGCTATTGTACTTTTTCCAGAACCTGGATATCCTGTCATTATTATTATTTCTGGTTCATCTAATAAAGGTATTTTAGGACATTCAAAAATTTTATCATCTGTGCTCAGAAAAAAATCTTCAGGTGACTGCCACTTAATACCAATATTTTCTGCAAATACTTTATCACTATCAGAAAAGTCTGATTTTCTACCAAGTGCATCACAAATAAAGAATGATTCTTCTTTATTTATTGCATTTTCGAGAGAGTTAAATAATATTGGATTTGGTTTGTAATCACATTTATCTGTTGCGATTACTATAAATATAGGTATATCTAATATTTTGGATACTAATTGTATTTGTTCACATTTCCATTGTTTGGATTGGTTTGTAAAAATAACAATCATATAACCGTGTTCATAATATTCTTTTATTTTATTAGGAACATTTGGATATAACCATTGCCAATCATCAATTGAAGATGGGAATGTTTTACCATTTTTTGGATTTACCATTGTCCAATCATAATCAAATGCAGCCATTTTTTCTCTAGCTACCGCATTATTTATATTATGGATAACTGGTGACATATTTATAATTCAAAATATTAATGTTATTATATAATAAAATCAATTTTTTGAATTATGCAAATTCTATAACACCAAATTCTTTTAATAACATTTGTCGTGTTAATGTATTTATAATATCAAGAAATTGATATATGTTATTATTTTCAAATAATTTTTTAATATCTAATTTATATTCTATTAATATTTTATCATTAAAATTAATATAAATATTATCAACTTCATTGCTGGTAAATATTTTTTTTTTATTTCGAATATTTATATTATTATGTAAGTTTCTAAAATATAATATTAAATCAGTTCTATTATTATAAAATGTTGTTATATCATTATTATTGCACCAATCAATAAAATGTTTTTTACATTTTGTACATAAAATACCATCTTTTATCATATTATCAATTAATTTTTTAATTTGATTTTTCTGTATATCAGTTGGATTATCGGGATATATATAACTTACATAATGTAAACAATTCCAATATATATGCCAAAATTTAATTGCACTTTTTTTAACTTTTAATTTATAATCACTCATTATTATAAATTAATATTTAATTATTGTATATACTAAAAATATTAAATCCAGAAGAGTTGAATTTATAAAAATTTTATTTTATTATAGAAATCAATATCATAATCATAATCTTTTGGTGGGATAAATTTATTTACTAATTTACAATTTGGTTTTTTCAATTGTATTTTATTATTTGTTATAATATTCTTAATAATTTGTTTTTTAGTATCACTTTCGCTATCTATATTTTCTTCTGTATAATTATCATTTGGATCATCTGATTTATTTAAATATTTGATTAATCGATATAAATGAATTCCTAGACCTCCAACTGCTGAAATTAAATCACCAACATTTGGAATAAAAGCAAGTAAAGCAGTAGTTATTCCTAAATAATCTAATACTAGAACTGAATTAAGTAGATTAAGTACACTTATCATAATTTTACTTTCAGTTAAAATACCAAATCGAGGTAATATAATTAATATATCTAGACATACGTCAATGACTACACTTAATGATGTGTAAATTGAATATGTTTTATTTAATAAAAAAGATAGAAATGAAAATAATCCTCCACCTCGTTGATTTCTTTCATATATATTTGATATAATATTATTTTTAATTTTACTATCATAATATTTATTATGATCTATATAATCTAAATTATTTAAGATTGTTGTTGTTTTTTTATTATTAAATTTATTTAACTTATTAAGTTTTGTTTTAATATTAGATCTAATATTATTATTAGATGAGTATAAATTATTTAATAAACTTTTAGCAAGAATATATTCTAAATCATTAAAACTATAACTATCAATATGATCGTTTTTTTTAATTATAAATAATTTTATTTTGGGTTTAGAATCAAACATGTAAAATTCATTATTATAAGAATGTAATAATTTGTCCATTATATATATAAATAAAATAAATATTATTTTATTTATATATATATATATGCCTCAACCAGACAATGCAACATTCAGCATTGATTATTATATTTATGAAAACATATATAATCCAATTGCAAAAAATATCTGTTTTATCCATCCAAATATAATTACGATTATAGGAGGATTATTAACAATGCCAATGTATAAAAACCTATTATATGATGGTGATATAAATATATTTATATTTATTGGATTTATTAAATACATATTAGATTGTTTAGATGGCTCAATTGCAAGAAAATGTAATTTAAAATCAGAAATTGGTGCATTTTTAGATATATTTATGGATACAGTGTCGATTAATAGTTTATTATTATTAAGTATCTATAAATTATATTCAAAAAGAAAAGAATATTTTTATAATAAATATTTAATATTTATTGCAGGATTAATAATCATATATTTTTTAAATCAAGTAAAAGAAGAAATACAAACTATTAGAAATAAAGATTCAATGTTTATAAGTAAGATTGATAAATTTATACATGATAATTTAATACTTATTATACCATTATTTTATTATATAATTAAAAAAATAATAATTAATTTTGGATCATAAAATTTATATTTTAGTACCAAACACTTTATTCATTGTACGCCTGAAAGATATTACTTCGTGAACACCAGTCATTAATAGTGTAATTACTACACCAATAATCCATGATAACTGAATACTAAATGGACCAATATTTATGAATTGTGTGAGTTCATCAAACATAAAATAATCCATAATATATGTTTTTAGATATGTATTCGAACTATTTAATATAATAAATAATATAAATAGTGCGAGACCATGCAATGTAAATAACTTTTTTAAATAAATATTATCCATTTTTATATATATATAGATAATATTTAATTTTCCATTAATTTATTAAATAATGTATTACTAAATTTTTTTATAAATACACTATTAAATTCTGATATTAAATCTATTAAATTTTCATAATATGATTCTCTATTATTCCATAATAAATAAGGTGATAAATATTCATCTGGTATACCTTTAATATTTTTTGGAATACTTATATTTAAATAAGGAGCATTAATATATGTTTGTTCTTTTAGTGAATCATCGCTAATCATATTAACAATTTGTCTAGTATATTTTAATGGCATTCTTTTCCCATTACCCAGCCATCCTGTGTTTAATAACCAAACATTACAATCATGTTTGATTATTTTATCCATTAACATGTCGCCATATAATTCTGGTTTCCAGATTATAAACGGCTCTGCAAAACATGTACTGTATGTTTTTAATGGTTTATCTACTCCTTTTTCTGTTCCAGGCATTTTACATGTATATCCTAATAAAAAATAAAATATTGCCTGATTAGGAGTTAATTTAGATATTGCTGGTAATAATCCAAATGCATCGCATACTAATAAAATAATATTCTTTGGATGTTTATTTACTGTTGCCGGAATTAATACATTCTCTAAATGATCTAATGGATATGCACAACGAGTATTGTCCGTAATACTCGTATCATCATAGTCAACAGTATTATTCTTATCCATTACTACATTTTCTAATACAGCACCTCTCTTAATAGCATTATATATTTCAGGTTCATTTTCTTTTTTTAATCCGATGCATTTTGCATAGCATCCACCTTCTATATTAAATATTCCATTATCTGTCCAAACATGTTCGTCATCGCCAATTAGTGTTAATCCTTCAGATGCAGATAGTGTAGTTTTACCTGTACCACTTAATCCAAAAAATGCTAATACATCATTTTTTTCGTTTATACATGCACTAGAATGCAATGTTAAACTACCTTCCATTGGCATTTTATACATCATGTATGTTAATACCGCTTTTTTCATTTCTCCTGCATATTTTGTTCCATAAATTACTACTTTACCATTACTTAAATCCATTCCAATTAAATTTTCATTTAAATCACCTTTCTCTATATTTAATTTTTTCAAATCGTCATCATATTCAGTTAGATATAAATCACTACAATTTACAATTTCCAAATCAATCTTACCTTTATGTATTTTATTTGCAGGAATTAACATATTTTTCATAAATAATGCATGGTATGGATCAGAACATATTGTTCTAACAGTTATTTGATTATCTTTATCCCAACCAGCATAAGAATCTACTATGTATACATTTCGATCCTCTTCAAAATAGTTATGTGCTTGAATATAATAATAGTAAAATAATATTTCATTAATTGGTTTATTTACATCTCCCCACCATATATCACTTGAACTTTTATTTTCTACAATTCTTTTATCATCTGGACATCTACCAGTATATTTTCCACTATATGCAACCAATGCTCCAGTGTCATTAAATTTATGAATTTTTTTTGCATGATTATATAATTCATCTGTTCCCAAATTGTAATATTTCATATGTTTGTTATTTATAATAAACATATTATATCTAATATGGTATAAAAATATTATATTTAATATGGTATAAAAATAGATGAAAAAATTGAATTTTGCATCTATTTACTTAAATTAAAATATTAAAATATCAATTCAATATGGTTAAATTAAATATTGACTATACGCACGAGTATGCAGAAGATATTCTAGAATATATCGGTGATAAATGTCCAATAAAAGATTATGATTTAACTGATATTACATTAACTGAAGAAGGTACAGATGATGTTAAAATTATGGCATATTATGGTGAATATAATTTCGAATTTAATGATATACCTTATATTGTAAAATATTATCCCGAAGGTGATATTATTTCATGTCCTCATGGACCAGATAATAAAAGATGTATATATATTGAATGCTGTCATCATAAAGAAGATAAAGAAAATATTGGTGCTATAAAAAATTTATTAATTCATATAAAAAAATCATCAAAACCCGAATTAGAGAATAGTATACGAATATTCATATCTACAAATAATAAATGGGATAAATTAAGTGTAATACAAAAACGGCCAATGGAAACAGTTTTTATTAATAAAAAAGATGATGTATTATCTGATATTAATAAATTTATGATAAGTGAAAATATATATATTAAGAATGGAATAAAATATAAGAGAAATTATTTATTTCATGGACCACCTGGAACAGGTAAAACAAGTTTTATCACTGCAATAGCATCAAAGTATAATTTAGATATTTTTATGGTAAATTTTGGTGGAGGAATAACTGATAGTAGTTTTATAAAAATAATCTCTAGAATACCTGAAAAGAGTTTATTAGTTTTAGAAGATATAGATTCTTTATTTTCTAATGATCTGGAAAATAAAACAAATGTATCCTTTAGTACCATATTAAATACTCTTGATGGATTTGCATGTAAAAATAGATTAATAACTATTATGACTACTAATCATATAAATAAGTTAAATGGTGCATTAATAAGACCAGGACGCATTGATTATATTTTTGAACTAACATATGCTAATCGTGATCAAATGGATCAAATGTATTCAAGTTATTTTGCAGATAAAGATATTTTTTGTAAATTATATGAAACAATAAAATCTAAAAAAATATCTACAGCAGCATTTCATAAATTTCTATTTGATAATCGTGATACTTCTAATATAATGGATAATATCGAAGTATTGTATACTTTAACTGAACAATATAAGAGTTATCAAAATATGTATCTATAGAAATAAATCTTTAATATATATAATGACTAGAATATCGCAATTTTCATATCAAATAATTAACAATTTATGTAATCAGTCTGAAACATTGATTTCAAAATCGTCATTACTTAATATGAAAAATATACAAAAAAAAAATAGAATTTTACTTGCATCTCAATTTATACATAGTGAATTACCAATTAGATTCGCTAAAAGAGTTAAAGATTTGGAACAATTGCCATTACGATTAGATAGCAATCATGAAATATTTAAAATACGTGATTGGTATTTGCAATCATTAGATGATATTACTTTATTACCTAAACCACTAAATCAAGATCAATGCATTGATACAAATAAAGTAGTTCAAAAGATTTATAATAGACATATTAATACGCTTACTACTATGGCATGTGGTATTGATAAATTAAAAAAAGATAATTTAATAAATAATAATATTGATCATTTTTTAACTAAATTTAATTATAATAGAACTAGAACAAGATTTTTAATAAATAATTATTTAGATTATTATAAAAATAATACAAATACAATTGGCTCACTTAATACAAAATGTGAAATAAGTAATATAATTAATAATGTTTTAGAAGATATTAATGCAATAACTGAATTTCATAGAATTAAAATGCCAGAAATTAAATTAAATATTCCAAATAAAGAATTTATATATACGCAATCATATATACATTATGTACTAATAGAAATAATTAAAAATTCAATAGTTGCTACAAAGAATATGAATAATCCATTAATTGAAATTAATGGATATGTTGATAATAATTATATTATTTTAAAAATTTCAGATAATGGAATAGGTATTGATAAAAAACATATGGATGATATATGGAAATTCAGTTTTACTACAACGAAAATTGATTTTGATAATACATCGTCGAATCATTTTGAAAAACAAAATCCCTTATCAGGATTAGGATATGGATTACCAATATCTAGAATTATACTACAAACATTTAATGGTGATATAAAAATATTCTCTAAACAAAATATTGGAACGGATACATACCTATTTATTGATATTGCGAGTGACTGGGAATGTTAACAACCATATAATGTCGTGGCTAAAAATATTTAGTAATATATATGAGATACAATATTCAATATTCAATAGGTGGAGCTAGCGAACTAGCTAGTACTAGCGAAGAGAAGAAAGAGGTGGAAGGTGAAATATTAATACTACAGAAAACACTGGAAGAGAAGAAGAAAACGGTGGAAGAGGTGGAAGGTGAAATATTAATACTAGAGAAAACACTGAAAGAGAAGAAGAAAACGGTGGAAGAGGTGGAAGGTGAAATATTAATACTAGAGAAAACACTGAAAGAGAAGAGGGAAAAGGTAAAGGAAATCATGAGAGAGGTGGAAGAAAGTGACGAGGATAAGCGGTACCGTGAGAGAGAGGAGAGGGAAAAGGTAAAGGAAATCATGAGAGAGGTGGAAGAAAGTGACGAGGATAAGCGGTACCGTGAGAGAGAGGATAAGCGGTACCGTGAGAGAGAGGAGCGGGAAGCCATATTAGACAATATTATGGGCGATCCATACATAAGTACGCAGTATAAGGAAAGGGGGCTATACCCTAGAACAAGAACACCTTGGCAATTTACCGAATTAACAGCTTTGCGGATTTTGAAGAAGATTCTGGAAAATCCGCAGGTCTTTCCTAATATGGACCCGTATGAGACGGTACTAAAGGGTTATGATCGCGAAGGCGCAAAAACATCAGGCCTGGCTACTCGCCTGAATGATAACTTTTCGGTTGAACTTAAGGAAAATAATGTGCAGAGAAAACTTTATCCGACAAGACTTCGTCCTACAGAAGGTGCTATAAAGGCCTTGTCGGAAATGTCGGAAAAATGGGTTACGGAGAGGCGAGATTTTAGTACGGATGACACTAAAATATTCATATACGTGCTTGCTATAACTGTAGCGTGGATGGTAAACGGGCGTTTTCCACAAAAACTAATAATTCCTCAGAATAGTCGCTTTATTGAAGATGAAGATCGAAATCCAGAAGGCAAACGTCCCATAATTATCATTAAGCTTGAAGAAATGGATTTTAAGGAAGATGCGTCAAAACCATTTAAAGACTTTTTGAATAAGTTAGTAATGCAGGCATCCGACGATAATTTAGTTGATTATACTAAAACACATGTCATTGATGATCTCACTGCGCTAATAGAAAAATATCAGGGCGACTACGCCATTGGGCTCCCAGCTGATGATAGAAGACGTTGGTCTCGCTCTCAGCTGAGTATTGATCTAACTGCTAAATAGGCTTAGATTGATATCTAATATATTAATCATATGTTGACTAGATTTGGCTAAAAATGGACCATATATAAAAAAAATTGAAAAATAAAATTATAAAAATAGTCATTAAGATATAGTATCCTCCTGACACCTATCTGTGTTGAGAGAAAGAGTTTAAAGAGTTAAAGAGTTAATGTCTAGTGATAGTAAGAATCTGAAAATGCTAGCTGCATTAGCAGCCGTAGACTTTCTTGTTCCTACTGGAACAGTGCCTAAAGCGTCTACAACTGCTGATGCTGAGCATCAGCGTCAGCATGAGCGTCAGCGTCAGAATGAGTGTCAGCGTCACTCTCATCTGCAGCTGCTTATGCACGCGTCTAGATGCCAAGGGCCGGGTCCTTCTTGTTCCTCCCCCAATTGCATAAAGATAAAGGAAATCCTCTTGCACTACGGGCAGTGCAATGTGGAAGAGGGATGCGACATGTGCAATTGGTGCCGCAATCTGTTGAGTTTGCACGCCAACACATGCCAATCAGGCGAATGTACAGTGGTCGAGTGTCAAGAGATCCGGAGACAGAGGGGGGGGAGAGTCGAAGAATTCAATCGTGCTCATAGACAATTTCAAACACAATTTTCTTTCGATCATAAGCTTGGAGGAGGATCATGTCGAGAGGTTTGGCTTTGTACACATAAGATCAAAAAGTCCATGTTTGCGGTGAAGAGAATATGTCCGTCTACGTTGGATGAGCAGCTGACCAAAAACCCTCGCGAGACGGAGGAAGATAAGATCGCGCTCTTGCAGCGTGAAATTGCCCACATGGTAAAAATAAATACACATCCTCATTTGAATATCATTAGAATTGAAGAGTGTATCTGGACTGACAGTGGCACGCCAGCGTCAATTGTTATTGAGTACGCCAAGGGAATTAACTTAAAGCAGTGGATTTCCAAGGACCGGCTGTCGGAACCCAAAGCCCGGATGATTATCAAGCAGGTCATCGAAGCTGTTGCACACCTTCATAGCCTCGGTTTGATGCATAGAGACATCAAACCTAACAATGTCATGGTAACGAACGGAGCCGACCCAGTGACGGGAGCTCCTCTCGTTAAGGTTGATCCCTTCAGTCTGGCCAAGACGTGGAGCAGGCCTCACAGCAAAGAGACCAACTGCCGTGCCGTGGGGCTTGTACTCTTCTATATGGTAGTTGGTCTGTGGCTTCCTACAGACATTGATTTTCAAACGTACTTACTGCGACTGTCAATCAACCTTCGAGACTTGATAATCCATTTGACGAGTGGAAAATGCACTATGGAAGAGGCCCTGCGACATCCATGGTTCACCGCGGCTTAAAGACTGCCCCCCTAAAATATAACTCGCTCCCCCCTAGATCACCTTTAGAGCACTTTACATTTACAAATACACCAATAAATAATTTTATATATTGGTGTATTTACATTATAGGATATGATGTCTAACTCGTGTTCACTTATTGTAAAATTATAACTTTTATATTTTGATCATAATATAAAAAGGAATTTTAGCTATTATATAAAATATTGATAATAAAATCTTTACGATGTATATCAATATTTATATATCTTTACAGTAATATGTACAATCCCCATAGTTTGATCAAGTTTGCTTATCAAGTACATGTAGACACATATGGACTATATTCCTATAATGTTAAAGAAGGGCAAATATACGATTATATTGAACAGGATGGAACTTTGACAAATTTGGGAAAATGTGTGCATTGCACATCAGATTCTCGTATATGTTGGCACGATGGCCCTTCTTGGTGGGAAAAAATAACGTTTGAGAACACAAGTAAGCCCCGATATAATATAAATAATGGTGGCAGTGGTACTGGTGGCAATCGTCTACCACTATCACTACGTACATCTACCTCTTAATATATAAAATATGAATAATGGTCATATCATGGCCATATCATATATGACATTGTGGCCCTGGACGCCCTAATATGATGATAAATATATATATAATATCATATATTAACAGTAATTTATAAAGCAATACCAGTTTATAGCATTTTTATATATAAAAAAAGTTGAAAAATAAAATACTTATGATGTATATTAATATTAATAACTTTTGTATTATAAGTAGTACAAATTTTAGCTTTCAGTAAGTAATACTAGTTATGTCAGATCCCAGTAAGTTTACCCCTGTGTCTGCGTCTGCATTTGTAGATGCCACCCCTGCGTCTGCAGTTGTAGATGCCACCCCCGCGTCTGCAGTTGTAGATGCCACCCCCGCTCCTGAGTCTGCTCTTGAGCCTGCTCCTGCTCCTGCAGTTGTAGTTGATCCTCCTGATTATGAGTCTCCGCACGTACTCACGGGAGACGGACCCTCAGTACGTCACAATTTGCTCTGTAAAATCTTTGAGTGGTTGACAAATCGTGGCTATCTAAATGCCGAAGAACTCACCAATAATATTGGTGAGTTCTACTCGACCGCAAATCTTCGTCTTGCGACGGAGACCAACGAAGCCTTCGACTATGCGGTTTTGAACGCTGAGAAACGATTAAAGGATAGTTATGAGATGGCTGCGGTCGAAGATGAACTCGACGCCGCCAACGACCTCCACCAAATGGACGAGCTCGATGGCGGGCGCGAAGAAGAATATCGTCGCGCCCATCTGCCACACCCGGATCAGGTGAGCCAGACTGGCGCTCCTGGCTGGTTTTTACCAGAGCACGCAGGTTGTATGTGCTGTGGCGGCAAAAACTGGGACTGTACGAAATGCGAAAGAAATGGAGGACCTTGTATTGTATGCTGCGCCACGAATGCAGAAGAACCAGTATCTGATACTGATTCTGTTTCTAACCCTGAAGTCATAGATGACTATGAAGAAGTCATAGATGACTATGGAGAAGCCATGGATGAGCATGATCGTCGTATAGATTCTTCACGCAACTCCATGAGAGAAGTATTCGGACAACGTGTCTCTGATGAAGACGAAGATGAAGGCGAAGATGAAGACGGAGATGAAGATGAACCCTGGGCCGCCTTCGAACGTGACGCCGCCGCCTTCGCCGAAGCCGAACGTGAAGCCGAACGTGAAGCCGCCGCCGCTGTGCCTCCGCCTGTACCTGCGGCTGCGGCTGCAGTAGGTGCAGCCGCAGCCGCACCTACACTAACAATTGACGTTTTCAGGAACATGCCTCAAGGTACTCCACTATATCAAGGGATTTCCAAGTCGCCCTCGTTGTTTGTTGATAGATGCAGAGGTCCTGATTCGGGGCATCTGTTAGTATCTAAAGTGTGGCCTCCTGAGGGGGATGAGAGAATTACTATTAAAGGCGAAGCCTTTGCTACTTTAAGGCTTAATCCATAAAAAAGCGGTATACATCGTCACCCCCAAAAAATTACTTGTCATAGAAATAAAATCATAAAAATATCCACCCCCAAAAGTTTTGAGTCATATATATATACCCCCCTAAAAAATACATAAAAAATCACAAAAAAATAATTTTATTTATTGGTGATTTTCATTATAGGATACTGTCTCTATTCATATATATGATGTGAATTAATTTTTATATCTTCAGAGCCTTCTTTGTTAGGAAAGCTTTTAAAGACGAACGATTGAACGTTTCAAACTATGGCCTCCTTATCCATAGATATACACGTAGACAAAAAGTCCCCCAAAAAATAATATATATATAGATAAAAAACCCCAAAAACAAATAAAAAATCCCCAAAAAATAATTTTATTTATTAGAGATTTTTCCACCCCAAACAAAAATACTAACTTGAGCATTTTGTTTTTATAGCCTGTTTTTCTGATTCAAACTAAAAGTTGGATTATAATTTCTACAAAAAAAATTATAGTTAGTACACTATTTAAATAAATTAAATAAATTTAATATAATATATATATATATGACAAAAAGCTATAACTTTTATCCATTAGCAAATAGCGTAGATGTTGATAATAAATATGCACCATTCACGTATACACAGGAATTCTTAGATGAAACAGATGAAGTAGATGCATCTGCAGCGGATGCATCTGTAGAACCAGCCGAATCTGCAGTACAAGAATCAACAACTGAATCTGCAGTACAAGAATCAACAACTGAATCTGAAGCAGCTGAATCTGAAGCAGCTGAATATGAAGCAGCTGAATCTGCAGCAGCTGCGGAATTGGCAGCTGCTTCTGCTATGATAGCTGCTACACAATCTGAATCAGATGAACAGATTAGTGAAATTATTGCATTAGCAAATCAAAATCAAGAAACAGCACTTGCTAGCGCACAGAACGAAATTGCAAATAGTGAAACAGCGATGGAAGCTTCTTCAGAAGCTGTTGTCGAAACATCTTCTTCTTCAGAAGCTGTTGTCGAAACTTCTTCTTCAGAAGAAGAAGAAGAATCCGAAGGAAGTGGTATATCTAATACCACTTTATTATTAATATTAGCATTATGTTTCATTCTTTATAAATTAAGAAAGAAATAAGTAAGAAAATAATTAAAATATCATTATTGTTATAATGTATTTATATAATACTACTTCTGATGAAACATTACCTATATATGGATGGCTATTTCCATGTTCTAAATGTTATAGAGTAACATCTAACTTAACTGAAATAATATTATTTTATGATCATAAATATAGAGATGTTTCGATACCGTTATGTAAATCTTGTAATATAAATAATATAAAATTTGATAAATATAAAATTAAATATATTGAATAATTAAATATATATACACCTTTGGCAATATATGTGATGAAAAATAAAAAAATTGAATATTTCTTTTATTTTTTTAAATATAATTATATCATTAAAAAATGGCAGAAGATGTAAAAGAATTTTACAATTCTTATTCCAAACGATTTTCCCAAACACGACATGCTATTTGGGATGTAATAATTAATTTTAATAAGTCTATTAAACCTGAATCTAAAATATTAGATGCCGGTTGTGGGAATGGTAAAAATATGGTATATCTGCAAAATAATGGCCATATAGTTAATGGTATTGATTTTAGTGAAAAATTATTAGATATTTGTAGAGATAAAATATTAGATGTTGAATATGCAGATATCAGGAAGTTAACATATGAAAATGAAACATTCGATTATGTTATATCTATTGCTGTTATTCATCACTTATCTACATCAAATGAACAATATAAAGCACTAAATGAACTTTTAAGAGTTACAAAAAAAGGCGGCAAAGTATTATTTACAGTTTGGGCTGTGGAACAAGAAGAGCATTCTCGAAGAGAATTACAATTAGGCTCAAACCTCGTTCCATTTGAAAATACTCTTAGATATTATTATGTCTTTAGTCAAAAAACATTTCAAGATTTTATTATACCATTCAATGTTGAAAAGGTTTTTTGGGAAAAAGGAAACTGGAATGCTATTTTAATAAAGAGTTAATTTATAATTTGGTGGAGCATAAATGTGCAATGAAACTGAGCAAATATTACCATTTACTATCTTATGTAAACCAAATGATCCTTCTTGGTACCCTATGCTATCTTTTTCGCATATATTTATATTATTTAATTGTAATTTATCTTTTTTTATATATTCATGTTCTTCTATTTTACCATCTAATACTTTTAAAATACATCCATTTGTTGGATGATCGTGAATGGGACTACATTGATTTTTATTCCAACATATAATTAACATTTCTATTTTATCATTTCTTTTAACCAGATTTCTTTTATATTTATCATCTGAAAAAGAAACATATTTTTTCCAATCTTGACCAGAATATTCTTTTATAATAGGAATAAGTGTTTCTAATTTATTATCTTCTAATTTATTCGAAATATTATCAAATAATTCGAATAATGTATTCATATATAGATCATTTATTTATATATGAATATAGGTTAAATTATTACTTCTTTTCTTTTTCTCGTTCTAATTGTTCTTTAATAATTTTTAATTTGCGTTGTTCGGCAAATTTCGTTATACCATGAAAATCAGATGATAACTTCCCCTCTGATTTTTTTAAGTATTTAAATGGGACCATATAAATAATTAATATATTAATTATTTATTGGTTAAAAATTTTATATATGAATTAAATTTTTTCAAAATCAAATTCATCTGAATCATCTCCTCCATCTAACTCAGAAATCTTTAGTTGTTGATTAATGCCAGCATGTACATTGATAGCGTCTTCTTCATCTTCTTTAATATCAGCATCAGATTTAAATTCGAATCCGAACCCATTCTCCTTTGAAGATGTAGTATCGTCTTCTCCTTTGAATTTGTCTTCATTTATATGATTCATTTTTTTTAATTTAGTAACTTCATTATCTGCATATTTATATGCAATTTCACCTGTTAAATCTGCAGAATCTTTATTATAAATAATAATTACAAAATCACCAGAATTCATCCAGTCTTTGCCCTTTGTTCTTGTTCTTACAACACAATTGCGGATTATACCGTTTTCATCTTGTACAGATATTCGTGCTGGATAACCTCCATTACGTTTGATTACTTTCGCATACAATTCACAACTGTCTGGTGAAGGATCTTTAGTTACTAAAAGCCTACCAGAAGTCCTTGCAGCACCACTGTCCTGCCTTTTAGTGCTCTTGCCTCCTCGTTTATTTTTTTGACCCATCGTAGATAATCAATGTTATATTAATATAAAACAAAATATATAATATTAATATATTTCAATTTTTTTATATATATATATCCTATATGCGTGGATATATACTAGTTATATTGCTATTATTAATAATATATCTAAATAATACAACATCTACTGAAAATTATGATATTAATGATGAAATAATAATACCATCAAATGTATTAGATGGTGAACTAAACGTAAATATAAATATACCTGTTATTACTAAAATGAATAAAATGCGACTATATATCAATGATCAAAAAAATGACATTCCGGATATATATAAAAAATTACCCGAATCATATAAAAATAGACAAACCTATATACAAATTTTATATGAAACATATGTAGATGATTTCTTAGATGTATATATTGTAAATCGATTTAATATTCATAAATTTTTAAATATAACATATAAATATCCATCATATATAGATTTTGATGATAAGTACCCATCAGATAAAGTTAAAAAAAATAATGACAAACTATATAATGAATTATTAAATCCAAGTATTGAATTTTTATATGATGATATAACTAATATTAAAAAGAAATATTTTGATTATACTCTTACAAATATATCGGATGATGATATACGTTTATTAAAAAAAAAATTAGATAATATAGATCCAAATAATTTTAATACATTATATATTTCTGATTTCAAATCTTATATGATTAAAATATTAAATCAACTTAACTTAATACATCAAACAGACTGTAATAAAAATAATGAAAATCCATTTATTTTTACAATTAAAGAATTAAATGAAGACAACTCTGTTGAAATTTTTGAATTAATTAATGATATTATAGATAATGAAATTCACATAATGAAAAATTAATATGATTTATTTATGATATCTTGATTTTCATCGTTATTAAAAAATTCTCTAACTGGTTCTAGTAAATTAATTAACCATTCTGATATTCCAAATTTTAAATCTACTGGATGTAATGTCTTATTTATAAAATCTTTTTCTAAACTATCATAATTTTCATATTCACAAATACCACCATACTCTTCTGTTCTAACTATAATAAATTTACGCTCATTAAATTGTTCTATTGGTATAATTACATGTTTTGCAAAGTTTAATATCCCACAATCTACATTACCTTCTTCACAAAATGCCTTTCCAATTTTCTTTCTCATAACCTTCGGAGTATCCAGTATATCAATCTTACTTGTCTCATCCGAACTACTCATCTTCTCATCTGGATTACCACTATTGAAACTTGGTATCATTGGATTCATCAAATGAATTCTTTTCTTATAACCTAATTTTGGTAAATATTTGTCTGCTAACATAAAGATTTTTCGCTGGTCTACTCCTCCAAATTGAGCATCAACTTTTAGAAATTCCTCATCCAACGCCTGCAATCCGGGATATAATAATGACGCCATCTTTGGATCTTTAGATTGTTTAACTACCTCTGCACCAGATTTTATTGCATCATGCAATGACATCTTTGACATTAATGTATACATGTTCATTGTATATTCAGGTGATAATTGGTAATCACTGCCTTTGATAAAATGTAATTTTTCAATTGGTGCACCAAGTACTTTTAATGTTTCTGTTATTAGATCTTGATAATATATTGTTCGAAATTTTAATTGTGCCCAACTAGATTTCATTGCATCTAAATATGCATGTAAATCTGCAAATAATATAGTTACATCGCATCCCGCTTTCAAAAACTGACATATTTTAAATAATGGTTTTAGATAACCAATATGTGGTTTACCTGTTGGCGCTGTTCCCCAATATAATTTTAAATCTCGTTCTTTAATTATATTAATAAGCTCTTGTTCCCCTATAACTTCGTCTAATCCATCTACTATTAAATTAAATTTATCGCCCGAATCCATTATATATAAAAATATTACATGTTTAAGTATAATTTCATTTATTTCGATTTATAATCTGAACCATATATATGATTTATAATAGATGCATTATATTAATTTTAATAATATTTTTTTTTAATTATATAAAAATAAATACATGTGAAAAATTTATTCCAAATGCAACTACTAATGCATTTTTAGAAAAATGTTTTGATAAAAATGCAATCTCTAGTTTCAAAAAATATTATAATGTTACAGATGTTTTACAAACGTCAAATGGAATAATTTTTGGAACTCCCACACGTCATATTGATGATTTACAATCATATAGTAGAAATGGAATATTTCTAAATAATTTATGTGTTGATCCTAAAATGAGAAATAAAGGATTTGGAACAGAATTAGTTTCAAAAATAATAAATAAAGCAAAAGCAGCTAGAAATGATCATGTTATTCTTCAAGTGTTACAAAATAATGTATCGGCTATAAAAATATATGAAAAACTAGGATTTAAGAAATATTTTGATGGTATTAATGAAGATGGTGAAAAGGCTATAATATATATATTATATTTATAGAATTTTTATTATATTATTGTAATATTATTATTATTTTTTTTATATGATAATATATATGATTATCAAAGTGTTATCATATAATATTTTAATGGATATTTTAGCAAATCCTGATTTTATTAAAGTTAAAAAGAAGTATTTGGATAATAAATATCGATTGAAATTAATAATTAAAAAAATATTATCAGAGTTGGAAAAAAATACAATAATTTGTCTTCAAGAAGTAGGTAATTCACAATTGAATATATTGATTAAAATATTTTATAATTTAGGATACTATTGTGTAAATGTTGATGAATTATGTATATTTTTCCCTTATAATAAATTTAATATTAAAAATGTAAATCTAGGAATTATATCCAATCTTAAATATAATTTACCTAAAAAATTTCATGAATTATTAATTTCAAAAAGGAAATATTTTATTATACTAGAACTAGAAGATAAAAAAACTAAAAATAAAATCACTGTTGTTAATACTCATTTATTAGCAAATCCTAAATATGAACAAATAAAATTCCTTCAAATTTATGTTATATTAAGAGAATTAGAAAAATATAAAAATATTATTTTATGCGGTGATCTTAATTCTCTACCTGCTTCTGATGTTGTTAAATTTATTCTACATCAAAAAATATCAATTAAACTTAAAAATATAGAAAATATATATAAATCAACACATAATCATAATTTAATTACAACACATACTAAAAATAAATTATCTGGTATTTTTACTGAAATGATTGATTATATTTTTGTCTCTAATAATATCGAAGTTATCAATATATCTAAATTAAACGATAGATCAGATTATAATAGTAAAAATATAGCACCTAATAAAAATGACCCATCTGATCATTTTTTAATTAGCACTACATTAAATATCTAATTATATTTTAATTAGTACTACGTTAAACATCTAATTTTGTATATAAAACACAATATGCAATCATTGAGAAACGCGGTGTATATAGAGCACAAATACGATAATTAGTATGATATATAAAATATTTGAAGATTCTAAAAATTGGCATTTAAATTAATATGTTGTTTATGAAGCCCCAAAAGAGTTACTTTATCCAAAAATAAAGATTGTCTGAGTACTTGTTTTATCATTAGAGATTCACTGGTACACTTGTAAAATAACCAATATTGTACTTCTGTCGCATTGGTATTTACATGTACATAATATTCATTTCCAGGAAAGGTTGGAGAAGTACAGTCACTTGATGTAGTTTCTTGTCCGATTATATATTCAATCATGTTTCCAATACAAAGTACATTATGCGAATCCCATGTACAAATGTTCAAACTTTTAATAGTACCACGATATTTATTTGTACGAACACCTTCGCTAAATTTTTCAATATAATACGTATGTTCATTTTTCAAATCGTATGGTGATATTCGTTGCATATTTTATATTATAAGATTATAATATAAAATATGATCTTATATTTTCAATATTTAAATATAAGATCATCTTAACGGTAATAAAAAGAAAACTACTATTATTAATACTCATTTAATTGCAAGTCCTGATCAGAAATTATTAAAATTTCTTCAAATTTATGTAATATTAAGACAATTAGAAAAATATTAAAATATAATTATATGTGCCGATCTTAATTTTATTTTACACAGAAAGAAATTACTTAAATTGCAAAATATAATATATATATATATATATATAATGAAATACATAATTAAATATTCAACTGATAGGGTAAGAGGATTAAAAAAATTAGCAGGAGATCTTAATTATATTAAAGAAAAAAGAGATATTATAAAACAAATATTTAAAACACAAAAAGGAGGGGCTGCACAAGTTCTATATAATAATTTGACATGTCCAATTACTCAAGAAATTATGATAGATCCTGTTATTGCATCTGATAAACAGACTTACGAAAGATATGCTATAGAGAACTGGCTGAGTAATTACGGGAATACATCTCCTATGACAAGAGAAGTAATACCCAATAATGATTTAATTCCTAATAGACGCCTGAAGGAAATAATTGAGGCATTAATTCAAAATAATTTATTAGAAACTGACACAATAGCAGACTATAATATAGCAATTGCAGCTCAACAAGAAGTTATGATTGCAGCTCAACGAGGACCCAACCTTGTAAGAACGGATAATGACATCAAAAATCTTTGTCGTGACTGGACCTTCAGTGATATACAAATTGCAACATACGGGAATATCAGTGACTGGGATACGTCTGCAGTCACCAATATGGCGGAACTATTCAAGGATAAAGATCAGTTTAACGAAAACCTGAGTGAATGGAATGTCAGCAATGTGACTAACATGGAGAGTATGTTCGATGGTGCTACTGCATTCAATCAAGACCTGAGTAGATGGGATGTCCACAGTGTGACTAACATGAAGCTTATGTTCTTGGATGCTCGCGAATTCTGTTCTGACCTGAGTGGATGGGATACAAGCAATGTTACTAATATGGCGGGTATGTTCTTGGATGCTCTCGGGTTCAGATCTGATCTCAATCAATGGGATACAGGTAACGTGACTAATATGGAGCATATGTTCTCTGGTGTAGGTCGCTTTAAATCGGATCTCAGTGAATGGAATACAGGGAACGTGACTAATATGTCTAGTATGTTCTCTGGTTTAGCTCGCTTTGAATCTGATCTCAGTCAATGGGATACAGGTAACGTGACTGATATGTCCAATATGTTCAATAATGCAGATCGCTTTTCATCTGATCTCAGTGAATGGAAAACAGGTAATGTGACTAATATGGAGTATATGTTCTCTAGTGCAGCTCTCTTTAAATCTGATCTCAGTAAATGGAATACAAGTAAGGTGACTAATATGTCCAATATGTTCTTCTGGGCCGAATTATTCACATCTGATTTGAGCAAATGGAATACAAGCAGTGTTACTAATATGAGCAACATGTTCACTGGTGCCAAATCCTTCACATCTGATTTGAGCACATGGAATACAAGCAGTGTTATTAATATGAGCAACATGTTCACTGGTGCCATATCCTTCACATCTGATTTGAGCAAATGGAATACAAGCAGTGTTACTAATATGAGCAACATGTTCACTGGTGCCAGATCCTTCACATCTAATCTCAGTGAATGGAATGTCCACAACGTGACCAATATGATGGATATGTTCATGAATACTCCCACTCTATTGGAGAAGCCTGTATGGTATATGATAAATCAGACTCCGACAAGCCTTGAGCAATATTCGCTTCTGCAGACATAAGAATAGCAGCTTTATCAATAGCCTAGTCTTTCGTGGAATATCCAATTTGTTATATAATTGATTCAGAGAACCGGCTCATAACAATTAGCAAGTATGGATATATGGAGTTCCATTAATAATATTAAATACTATTTATACAAAAAAAATTGAAAAATAAAAGTTTATATATACATAAATTATATGATATACAGTTCAGATGAGTATTAAGATGCAAAGTAACGGTAAGTAGTGCTCACTATAGTATTTGTTTTCTAGCAATACTCTAACTCTAACTCTAACTCTAACCTTTACTCTTTATTCTTTACTCTTTTCTACAGTCAAAAAAGTCAAGATTAATGCTCTTGTCTTAGTCTCGCCAAAAACCGCTCACTTTAACATTCCTTCAGAAGGTGAACACCCAATCGATTCCAAGCAATTCCGTGATATCACAAGTAGACATTACGGAGGAGGTACCAAGTATGTTTATCTTCTACCAGTTAAAGAGTTCATAAAAGGATTACCTACTGAAAACAAACTTGTTACTTCAAACAGTAATGGAAAAATTGTTCCATATAGTAACTATGACCCATCTTGTGACTCCTTAACACGGTACAAGAAATTCAGTCAATATAGCGAACTTGCTGTTTGGAATAACTGGTTGCCAAATAGGTATCATGTCAAGCAACTGATATATAAACTACGCAACCTACCAGAATACCACCATCTATCAATCGCATGTATAGGCTATGATTCAAAGAAGATGTCCGCACCTGATGTACAATTAGGTCTTACAGGCGACGTTGAAACATTTGATAATGGACACGGTGTTGATCCAAATAAGCATGCTGCCGCACGAGAAGTATACGAAGAATTAGGATTATCTGGAACTGGAACTCCAACTAGTTCTATAAATAGTGCATTTCCAATCGACAATTGTATTATGTCAATAGAACGAAAAATCTTCCTTTTTGTTATACCATAGGATCCATATATCCTAAATTCATATTTATATATTATCACAAACTTGTATTATTCATATATTACCATTTATGCTCTAAACAAAATTGAAAAAAAATTACTATTAAATCCAATAAAAGAAATGACGGTCACTGGAGAAGTTGTGGTTCTTCGCGTGGATTAGAGCATTTGACCCTGTGATTTTACGTATATTCTTTTCATTCCTTAAAGACGAAGACTTGGCACGCTGCATTTGGCAGCAATGTGCATGGGAAGTTCCGATAATCCCTCGACGTGCTCCGAATTTATGCCCATGGTGCGGTACCTGGTAGAGAATGGCGCGAATATCCATGCTGAGGATAAACGTGGATTCACACCACTGGACTGGGCCGAAATGAACGAGAGCACCTACAACGATTCGGTAGATGTGGCTAAGTACCTCCGAGAAGCTCTCACTGGGTCCAAGTAACTTCGAGAAGATGCAGGGAGAAAAAGACAAATAAAATTTTATCTGTCTTTTTACAAATATGAATACGATTTATGCTTAAATTTATTATAATTAGAATTATTATATGAAACATGTAATAATTCTAATTATGATGACATCTTGTATGTTATCAGCAATAGATATATTAGAAAATTATAATTTTGATAAAAATATAAAGATACTTGCATTTTTTATAATACCTTTATTATTTTTATCCAAATACTGTATATAATGAAAAATAATGATATTTATTTTTTGCATATTGGAAAATGTGGTGGAACTTCAATAGATCATTTAATAAATCAATTCGCCGAAAAAGTTGGGCGGAAATACATCGGGTTTAAGCATTTTGATTATTCATATATTTCATCTAATGGAACTATTAATATTGATATTGATTTTATAACAATGCTTCGTAATCCTGTATCAAGAGCTGTTTCTCAGTTTTATTTTTCTAAAAAATTGGACTGGACTAAAGGATTAATTATGAAAAATCAATCTTTTTATGAACATATTAGAGATGATGAATCAATGAAGCAATATACTCAAGCATTAACAGATGGGGAATCTGGATCTTGGTGGTTAAGCGGGGTATGGAAATCGGGTAGTTGGGTATTAACTGATGGAAAAGACTCAGCGTATAAAGAAAGATTAAGAAAAGAAAAAAAAGAATGTTTGATTATAGCGGCACGTAATTTAGATAAATCATTATGGTTTGGTTTATTAGAGGATGTTCCAAGATCTATGGAACTTCTTAAATACAATTTAAAATTAGAAGATACACCAAAATTATTAAAAAAAAACACAAATAATTATAAATCTATATCCGATGAAGATGTTAAAATAGTTGAAAAATATCTTGAAGGCGATATATGGTTATATAATTATTCAAAATTATTATTCGAAGCAAGATGGAATGAGTATAAAGGACAAGCTTATATTCATCCAAAATTACCAGATTTTAATTTTTAAAGATGACATTTTAAATCTTCAACAGGTTAAATGATCCATAAATATCTAGAAACTTAAATCTATCAGTACTTTATTTAATTTACAATATTCTATTGTTTTATACAATATAATAATGTTAATATTATCATCTGATAATTCGTATTTTTGTATTTGATTAATAATATCATCTTGTAAAGTTAATATATTATCAAATTTTACTTTATTAATTACATCCACTAACTTCAATTCATTAATTAATTTATCTAAATTATTTAATGTTTTATCCTTATCCAATATATATGTATCGTCATTTTTTATAATTACTAATAAATTTTCATCTAATGTATCAAAATATATTGATAAACATTTATCTGAATTATTAATTTCATAACAAAAACTTATATTCATAATAATAATTGTTTTTATTCTTTAATATACTTTTTATAACATTATTTAGTTTCATCTATATTATATCTAAATATAGAAAGTAATAAAATTTCTGAAATAAAGAAAATTAAAATAATTAAAGAAAATAATATATTAGAATAAGACTATAGGTACTTTATTAGATAATTTTTATTTATGACTAACAAAATATTTTATTTCTTTATCTGCCATATTGGAATTCATCATAATATATTCGACATCAAATATTTCATCAGTATTCAGATTATTATTTAATTTACTTTTATTACTTTTATTTTTTTCAGTATAATTACATGTTCCACAATGATCTATATTAGAATAATCAACAATTAATCCTGTGTTTTTGTTTTTACATACTTTCCATCTACCAGGTGGGACATTTTTTCTAGGTCCTAATGATTTAAAAACATTAAATAGATGAGATACAGTTAAGCGTGTAGAGACAGACATACTAATAAAAGATAATGTAATTATTTGCTAATAAAAGATAATATCAATTTTTGTAAAGTTAAGTATTGTGATAATAAATCTAGTATAGAAGATACTATATTTATAATTATATAAAATATTAACATTATTAATAAAATGATTATCAAATTACCACATAAAATTATAATAGTATATGTATTACCTAATGGACGGTTCCAATATACTGGTCTTACTATATTGGAACCGTCCTGTTTTATTACTAATTCGAATGGATTGCAAAACATACAGTCTGATTTATATAATTTTGATTCATACGCTTCATTGCAAAAATTACAAATGTTATGATCAATAAAATTACATTTTTTAATTAAATTTGTTGTGTCGTTATAACAGCAGCCACAACATGAACTACTACTCATTTGATTAAATATATTTTATATAAAATAAAATATATTACTATTTCATTTTTTTTTCTTTATTTATCAACATAATATACTACATCAGATGAAAGCGTTGGAATATGATATACAGCAGGATGGGGAATTAGTATTGATAGACTAACGATAATTCTAACAAATAATGATTCAAATAGAGAAGTGATTTTGTTTTCAACTAGAAATTATAGTCATAAAGTTACAAATTTAACTGTTGAAGAATAAACTTATTTTATAAAACTTTAATCTATATATTAATATATATGGAAAAAGAGTCAAATATTTATTATTATAAATATATAAAGTATAAAAAAAAATACCTCCAAGCAAAAAAATTTTTAGGTGGAGCACTATATGAATCGCCTCCTCCTAAAAATAGTATGCCAAAATATGGTCATACTTCTGAAACCGATAGATATTATCATAAATTTTATGAAAGTTTTACTATAACAGTTTTAGAGTGTATTCAATATGAAGCTAATAAAAATCAAATGAGAATAAGGATTAGGGACAAAAAATCGGGTATATATTTTGAATTTGATGACGTTAATTATTTAACAGTACATAATGATAAAGGTACCAATAATAAATTTCATATTCATCAAAATGGTCATAGGAATAACTTGGGTTTAGCAATTAGTTATGATAATAATGGAGATTTGGAAATAATTAAAAAATATGATGATCAATATTTTTGGAATAATATTAATCCAAAATTCAAAGATTTACTTGATATAATTGAAAATTGTGTGAATAAGTTTAAAATAAAACCAGACGGAGTGAGACTTAATTTTAATGAAGGAACAGGGGCAGAAGGAGTATAGATTATTCTTCAGAAGTTGTAAAATATGTTGGAGCATAATAAAAATAAGATACAGATATTATCGCTCTTAAAAGTAATATCCACGCTTACAATTATCAACATCTGAATTATAATAAATATGTTTTTTATCCTGTATTGAATTGAAAATAGGTCGTCCAGTTTTATAAAACAATTGAATCAGTTTTTTTCGTTTTCTAGTTTGTATAATTATATGTGGGAGAATTTCATTTTCTAATATTTTACTAGTCATTTGATTAAATATATTTTATATATAATAAAATATATTATTATTTCATTTTTTTTGCTTTAATTTATTGTATTCACTAAATTTATCAACATAATATACTTTAAAAGGATTTGATGATAATACACCTTTTAGTACTAATTTAATTGCTTTTTTTATATGACTAACAGATAGTCCTTTTTTTGCTAATAATTCATCGGTATACCAGAAAGTTGCATAAGGATCATTTGAACTTTGAATAATCCTATTAAATTCATTTATTGAATATACCATAACTGAAATACCTAAACTGCCACCTGTGCCAATTATATATTCAGTTTGCCCAATTAATTCGATTAAACCTTTTAGACTAACTCTAACTAATTTATATTTTTTATATTTATCAGGATTTTTTTCAACTTTTTCATTCATTTTTTTTTCAACTTCTCTTTCAGATATTCCAATTGCAATTGGTTTAAATGATTCATTATCTACATCGTTTGCATTATAAAATAAAAATCTACCTCCTGCTTTATTAAATTTATTCATGACCTTTGTATAATTCGCTATAGCATTTTCTAATATTTTATTACTCATTATATATTATATATATAAAAATGGAAATTATATATTCTAATTACAATAATCTATATAATATAAAAAAATGAGTAAAGGTAAAGTAAGAACCGAAATTCGGGCACTAGAAGAATCTAAAACTGAAATATTAAAAAATTATGTTCCACGTGAATATCATAGTGAAAATATAATTATTAAGGAGAATGAAACATTATTTAGTTTAGAAGTTATATCTAAATATTTAGTGTTTTTATGTGAAAATACAATAAAGAATAAAAAATATAATTTAATTGAACATAATAATAAAAAATACTTAAATACTAGATCTATAATAGGAATGTTAAATGATTGTAAACACCGTGATAATAAATTTAGAACGATAGATATTAATAATGAATTAGGGATGGTATCTATTTTTAAAGATTATAGATATATTTCTGATTTACATACATCCTTACATATAGTTGATGATGATAAATCAGAAATTAAATATACATTGGAATCACAATTTTTATACACAGTATTTAAATACTTACAATATTTGAAACATGAAACTAAAGAAAAAGTATTTTTACAAGATGTTGAATTCGCACATCCACAATATACTAGTATGAAACCATTCCGTTTTGACTTATATATACCAACTGCTAAAATATGTATTGAATATTTAGAAGATTATCATATATCTACACCTGAACAAATTAAATTAGACGAGATTAGACTTCAAGTAATTGAACATCAAGATATTAAAGTAATGACATATGATACAAATCAAGAAAAGGAAGATCCTATGGGAAATTTAATTAATTTTCTCTTAAAGTTAAAAGCTACAATTGTTGAAAGATCATTATATTTTACAGATAAAAAATTAACAATCGATCAATATTTATACGTCTTTGAAAAAAATGGAATCGAAAATATTAATATTGCTCGTAAAATGTTAGAAATTAGAGAAAACAAGATGGAATATAAAACATCATTAAAGTATGCCTTATATACAATAGAAATTAATTCACATGAATATGATTTAGCATTGGCAACTGTAAAAGATAAATTAGATCCAGACCAATATATATATGATGGTGAATTTAAAGTAGAAAATATATATCTAAATGCATCTGGTTTCTGTGATTTTTGTGTTTTAACTGGAACAAAAACATCAAAACAAATATTACATTATTATCGTCAAGTAGAAGATATGTGTATTAAAATGATTGATGATAAACAAGAACATATGATTGAAAATAATAGAAAAAAGAAAGAATATGAACAAGTAGTTAATACATTTTTGAAAAAAAATTGGACATATTATCAAGAAGTGGATACAAATATGTGGAAAAAAAAATATGATAAAGATATTACTATTGGAATGTCTGAAATTAAATTAATGAGAAAGAAAAATCTAAAAATGCAAAGAGCATTAGATAAAATTAAAGACATATCTTTAAAAGAAATAAATTTAAAAAAATATACTACAGAAAAAGAATTAACAAAAATAAAGAAAAAATTAGAAAATATAAATAAACAATTGGAAGATGTGAGTTTTGATAAGAATACAAATGCTCGATTAGAAAATAACGATATTATTATTCCTGAACTAGAATGTCTTGTTTATAAAGAAGTAATTAATGAAAATATAGATTCAAATCCTAATAGATATTTAAAATATAACGGAATATTTCCAATATATTTATCACAAGTTACTGAAAAATATAACCAGTATAATAGTACATCATTATCTAATAATCAAATGAAAGAAAAATTTTCCCAATTTGCAGATCAAATACAATTTTTTACCCCGCCAACATGTTTTGGTAAAACAAATGAAATCACCATAACAAATATAAAATGGATTTCAGATGACGAATTTGACAATAATTCACTATCATCACATGAATCAGATTCAGATAATGATTCAGATAATGATTCAGATTTAGATATTGATTCTGATAATGAATCTAATTCTGATAATAAGCGTAGCATTGATTTAATTAAGAATTTGAATTTGGAATTTTAAATTTGACGTTTATATATATTTAAGACCACATTGGACTTGTCTACTCAATCCTGCGTGGTAAATAAATTCTTTATTTACGATTAAATAATAAATTAATTTTAATTAATTATTTAATGAATAACACAATAACATTCCCATATCATAATATTGAATTGAATGATAAACAATATGAAATAGTTACTGATAATAATTTAGAATATCAAAAGTTAATATTATCATGTGCTGGTTCTGGTAAAACCGCGACAATAACTGCAAGAATTTGTTATATGATATATAAATTAGGTTGTAACCCAACGGAATTTATTCTAGCAACATTTAATAGAAATGCTGCAGAGGAAATGAATCAACGTATTTGTAAATTTATAGGATTTAATGAAGTAAATTGTGGCACATTCCATAGTTTGGGATTACGACTATTACGTAAATATGATTATATGTTTTTAGATGATGAATATCATATAGATGAGACTCAATTAATATTTTTAAAGTTTTTAAAATCTGAAAGAAGTATAATATTAAAAGAAAAAATAAAATATGTTTTCATAGATGAATTTCAGGATATTAATGATATTCAAATAAATATAATAATCGAATTATCAAAAATAACAAAAAACATATTTTTAGTAGGGGATGACCTACAAAATATATATTCATTTAGAGGAAGTAACAATAATATAATTTTAGATGTGAAGAAGTATTTTAGTGATATAAAAATAGATTCAATGAATATAAATTATAGGTCATCTCCTGAGATAATAAATTTAGCGAATGAGATCCAAAAAAAGAATAAAACTAATTTTAAGAAAGGGATGATTACATTAAATGAGAATAATGTAAAACCAATATTATTAGTATTTGATAATTTATCAAAAGAAATTAGTCATATAGTAAATTCAATAAAAATAGATTTTAAAAATGGATTTAAAAGAAGACAAATAGCTGTTTTATGTAGAACAAATATGCCTTTATATTTCATAGAAGAAAAGTTACAGAAGAATGGAATTAAAAACAAATTATTAACATCTGATAATTATTTATTAAATTGTATATCGTTAAGTACAATTCATTCAGCAAAAGGATTAGAATGGGACAAGGTGTATTTAGTAGGAATGAATGAGAGTTATTTTCCTAATCCAAAATCTGATATAGAGGAGGAACGGCGATTATTTTATGTAGCTGTAACTAGAGCGAAATCGAATTTAATTATTACATTAAATAAGAAAGATGCGTGTAGTAGTTTATTATTAGAATTGCCAGAAGATTTATTTACAAAAGATTTTTCATTTAATGAATTGGTAAGTGATGATAATATTTTACCAACAGATAAACAAATAGATAATTCTGTAACGAAAATAATAAGTAGATTAAATGGAGAGAATTATATAAAATTAAAAGAATTGAATATATTTGAAGGAATAAAATTCAGTGAGAAGAAAATATACGATTCCTATAAGCATCCAGATTGGGTAGTGAAAGAAGATTATTTTTCAGAATTTGGTTGTTTTGTTGATTATTTGATGCGTAGAATGATTGCAGATAATAATAAGAATTGGAACGAGAAGCATTCTGGATTTCATGATAAAAGAGCAAATGAGGTTATTACAAGTCTTTTTTTGAATAGTAAATTGTATTATTTTTGGTGTAAATATCATAAAGGTATAATCGCATGTGTTAAATTATATCAACAAAAGAATAAAATTAATAGAAAAGAAAAAAGTAATATATTTAATAAATTTTATAAGGATTTTGATAATTCAGAAGAAAAGAATATTGAATCAGTTATTGAAACGATTGTAGAAAATATAAATTCTTTTAGTTTAGATAAGGATGATATGAATATTACTAATAAAATTTATTTACCTTTTGAATTTAAAGATTTATATATGAAATCATATATAAAATATAAAAATAAAGAATTAAAATGGGATAAAATAATATGGGAGATTTTCTTGATATCTAAATGCCATCCAATATGGGGCGATAGACGTAAATGTCTATATATAGATATTAAAAAAGAAAGTATTTTATCATTAGATAGTTTTTATAAAGATATAAATAAGTTTGTAAAAAAATTAACAAATGATAAAATAACATTTTGTAATCCAGATTTAAATGACGGATATATATTTGGCGATGCAGACTTAATAATAGAGAATGAAATTTTAGATATTAAAACAAGTTCAAATAAAGATATGAATATCGAATATACATTACAGTTATTAATTTATACTGCATTGGCACGATATAAAGGAATGAAAATAAATAAAATAAGTATTTTTAATCCTTTATTGGGTATATATTATTATTGTGATATTAGTGACTGGAATAAAGATGAGGAATTATTAGAATATTTGCATAATACTTTTAAGTAATATGATATTTATACTGACATTACTTTTTTTGATTCTATTAATTCAGAATAATCTTTTGTGAATATATCATTGATAAAACCACTATTAGGTTTAAATGATTCTTTAATATAATTTTTAAGATCAATTGATCCATTTGAGAAGTACATAAATGCATTTTTTTTAAGAAAGTATGTAGGATGACTATTAATCCATTGTATGTCTACATATCCTGGATTTGTGGTTTCATCGATATATAATGAGAAATAATATTCCAGTCTACTAATAATAATTCGAGCACTTTCTGCTCCATATTTTGGATATATTAATATTTGTGGTAATAAGCCATTTTTCTTATTATAATCTTGTTTAGGATCTGCACGATATTGATTAATAAGTACTTTAATTTTTCTGATATTAGATTCAAAAACTGTATCACCATACCACATCATTATAATACGTTTAAGAGTCCATAATACATATTGTGTAGTAGGTTGTATTGCAATAACATATTCTTGAGATAGAATATCTTCAGCTTCTCTTTTTTGTATGATATTTGTTTCTATATTTTTTTGGAAACTATTTTGAAAAATAACATATTTAAGAGTATTATAATCAATTGGTTTATTTTCTTGCCATTTGAAGTAGTTCAATGATGGTACAAGTTCTTTAGTAATAATATCTGTAATCATCGCTCCTGTTCTTGTAATGTATACATATCCGTCATGTATTTTAACTTGTAAATCTGTAAATATATTTTGTTTTAATATTTTTTCAATCCAGTTTTTAATTTTACTACCTTCATTAATTTCATCATCTGGTTCTGTAATTAAATTATTAATTGCGATATTTTTATTAATAACTGATTTAATATCCTTGGGATCAATTACTTCAAAAGATTTTAATTTTCTATTAAGTAATTCGATTTTATCGTATGATAAAGATGAAAATGCTTCGCCAGTATTTGATAAAACGATATCAATTTCTTTTTCTGAGAAATAATCTTTTTTTGGCTTAGATAATAGTGATGTATATAGAGGATTATTAGTAACATCCTCATGATCATTTGGAATAACTGAATTTTCTTTATTGGAAAGTACTGCATTGGGATCAATATTTTGGAATAATTTTTTTTTTTCTTCAATAGTCATATTATGTATATGACTAAAATCTGAAACTTGTAAATTATTAGATGTATCATTTCGATGAGATGCAAAATTATTGCTATGTCTTGATACAGTTTCTAAAGTATCATTAGAAATGGGTACTTGTTCTACTACTTGACTAGTACTATTTTCATATTTCCAAAAATAATTTGCAAGTAGTAAAAAATGACCTTTACCGTTATTATATTCTGATTGATCTTTAAAGGTAGCTTCAATATAATTTTCATTATCTATTTTTACAACAGATGCTGTATTATTCCAAATATTTTTAATGATAGTACCTGACATTGTCTTTTTATCTTCTTCGATATTAATACGTTTTCCTTCTTGAGGAGGCCAATCAGAAGATCGAACTTGTGCTAGATTTTCTGGATAGTCTGGAAATGCATTACCTATACTACCCCCTTTCATAATTTTATGATATGAGATTTTATATATAGAACTCATTATGTTATATATAAAAGCGAATATTTTAAATTAAGAAAAAATTCTATTTTTTGAAGTACTAATATTGCCTGAAGTATTATCAAATTTAAATACATTTGGATCAAATTTTTCATTTTTAGCATATGGATCATATTTAAATTTGATACGTTGCTTGTTAGCAATTTTTTCAGCAATCATTAATCTATATTTTCTAGAGGGATCCATTGTTTCTCCCATACAGTCTATTCTAAATTCTTGAAATGGTGTATTATCTAGAATTGATTTTTTTTGTTTTTCTAAATAATTATTTCTTGCCTTGATTATATCTTCTAATAAGTAGTCATAATTTTGTGATAAAATCTTATTACTATTTATTAAATAATAAATATGCTTTATTAATAAAGTTTGGACCATATATGGAAATGTAACTACATTGAAATTTTTCTTTTTTATATGCCAATATGGTATACACATGCCATTATTTCCGTATACATTTAAAATTGTTTTTCCTTTAAATTTAAATGTAACACTTCTATCAAAATATTGGAAAAAAGGATGATATTCTTCAACTGTTATTGCATTATTAAATTCTATTAATTTTTCTCGAATAAGTTTAACATCTTTTTCTAAATCTGTAGATATTACATCATAATAAGGTACATATAATTCTTCTTTTTCATTATTTCTTGATTTATACATATAATATTGGTAACCATAGTATCCAAATACAAGTAATTTACTATCAATAATAATTTTTTTTCTTACATAATCTAAATTTTTTTGTAACTCGTTCGGAATATCTTGTACTGTTAATTTACCACGAGTTTCTAACGGATAGTGTGATAATAAAATATTTGCTTTTATAATATTTTTTTTTACTCTCCAATAACTTGTAATTGGATCATTATATTGTCTCATAATATCAATTAAAATAAATTTAGGATGTGATATATTAAGATCATTTATTTTCATTATTGGCATTTTATTATATAAAATTTTAGGCATATATGAAATATCACAATATTGATGTTGATTAACATAGATAGTATATGTCTCGGCATGTTGTGCTTCTTCGCCACGAACAAATTTAAATCCTTGTTTGACATATAATTTACATAGAGCAACTAAATCTTGAACAGGTTCAGGTGAATAAAAATCAATATCTGGTAATTCAATCATATCTTTTGAATATATTGCATCTTTTGTATCTTTTTTTTTAATAAGTTCATTCCAACCATAACCACCATATATAATTCTTTTATTTGTTTTAATAAAATCTAATAAAATTTTCATTGCAGAATTCCATTCTTCTAAATTTGGTTCTAAAATATTATTAAGTGCAAATTTTCTAGCATCTACAACAATTGAATCTATATTATCTTCTAGTAATTTCATATTTTTTTTATCATACAATAATACCATTATTTATATATATATATAGATTATTAATAAATTAATAATCTTTATTTATAAAATAAATTAAATAGTTAAACTATTTTAGGAATTTCTGCAGGCAATTCAGAAATTTGAGTGGAATAAAAAACTTCAATATCTTGCATCTTTCGAACATCCTCTGTATTGCGTAGAATAAAATTAATTGCCATTCCTTTACGTCCAAATCTGCCAGTTCTCCCAATTCTGTGAATATAAGATTCTCTCTCTTTTGGTAGATCGTAATTAATAACTAAAGATACTTGTTGAACATCAATACCTCTTGAAAGTAAATCAGTAGAGATTAATACACGTGTTTTCCCAGTTCTAAACTCTTGCATAATACCGTTACGTTCAGTTTGAGTAATATCTCCATGAATCTTCGAGACAGGGTATCCCTCTTCTGTCAATGTAGCGTGGAGCCATGATACTTTTCTCTTATCATTACAAAATATAACAGTTTGACCAACAGATATCTCTGCAAAAAGTTCTGATAGAACTCCTATTTTGTGATCTTCCATGTCTAAATTAATATAAAATTGTGAAATGCCTTCTAATGTTAAATTTTCTTGCTTCACTAAAATTTTAATAGGATCTGTCATAAATCTGTCTGTAAGTGACAAAATTTGTATCGGCATAGTCGCAGAATAAATTGCTATTTGCACAGCGGTTTCTCCTGTCTCGGCATCAGCCTGACGAACAAATTTAAAAATTTCAATAATCTGTTCTTTAAATCCAACGTTAAGCATTTGATCTGCCTCATCAAGGATAAATAATTCAAGAGTTTTCATATTAATTACTCCTCTTGATATCATATCATAGATTCTTCCAGGAGTTCCAATAATCACTTGAGCTTTTCCAACTTCTCGATGATCTAACTTTTTACCACCCCAAACGCCCATAATATTAATATTTAAATACTGTGATAGTTTCCCGATCACGATAGTTGTTTGATCTGCAATTTCCCGGGTAGGGCTTACAATAATTACTTGACAAGAATCAATCGCTGGGTCGATGTTTTGAAGTGATGCAATACCAAATGTGGCAGTTTTACCACCACCAGATTGTGCTTGAACAATCGCATCAAATCCATTAATTACTGGTTCAATCGCCTGTGATTGTACCCCAGATGGTTTTTCAAAACCATATGCTAAAATCCCCCTTAGTAAATTGTCTTGTAAATTCATATCCTGAAAAGAACCCGCCACACGAATAGTTCGTTTGGGATCCGTTCCTTCTTTGCTATCCATTGCTTCTTTGCTTGTATCTTTACCATCCATTGCTTTTTTGCTTGTATGTATACTATCCATCTTATTATCCATAATAATAGATGAAATTATATATTTAAATATTAATTAGTATAAGTTATAGATTTTTCAATTTTTTTTATAATAATCCTATATATGCAGAGAGATACTTTAGCCCTATTTATATCATTAATAGCATTAATATTATCAATATTTTACTTTTTATCATTTTATTCATTTCGTAATTCAAGGATGATCGAATATGATCATGAAAATCTGTATTTAAATAAAAGTAGAACATGGTTATGCGATGATATTAATAATAAAAATACATGTAAGTATTTATTTTATGGAAATAAAATGTTAAGTTTAGGTACAAATAATGATGGTAATAACTTGTATTTAAATAAAAATACAATGATATGTGATAATGTAAATGACATTAGTACTTGTTCATGTTTATCCAATAAATGTGATTTTATAAAACAATTAAATCATGTAACATTTATTGACAAACCTGTAGCATTTACTGATTCTAAATATGGAATGCAATATGGTGGAAAAATTATACCAATAGAAAGTAAAAATAGTTTCACATTTGCAACATGGATTAATATCAATATGATTGATTTAAATAAATGGAGATCTATTATTACATGGAGAAAATCAGAATACGAAGTAAATCCTGCGATTTTAATATCTCCAAAAGATTGGTCGTCGTGTAGTAATAAAATAGATATTAGATTTAAAAGTTTATATGAAAATATAAATGAGAATAGAGAATTAACTGGAACATTCAATGTCGTAGATGGAGAACATGGTCATTGTGTTAGAGATACAATTTATAATTATTATAAATGGTTTCATTTAGCAATAGTAGGAAATAATGATAAGATACGATATTATATTAATGGTAATTTAGTTCAAGAAGAACTTTTAACAAAGAATTTAGAATTAGGTAATGAAGAAGATAAAATATATATAGGTGGAAGTCCAGAACATTCCGCCGAGGGAATAATATTATCAAAAACTAGATGGTATTCTAAGCCATTAAATATGAGTGAAATAAATATATTATTCAAAGAAGATTATGAATAAAATCTTATTATAAATAATGATATATAGATTTATATCAGTTATTATATTTATATCAATATTAATATCCATTTATTATTTAGCTCTTTGTTATATAGACGATGGACCAATTGGAGAATCTGGATTAAGAGGTGATATTGGTAATACAGGTAGTGCTGGTAAAAATGGTGTAAAAGGATTAGAGGGTGAAAGAGGACCAATTGGAAATAAAGGACCTCTTAATAATAATACACAACAAGGACCTAGCGGTTACATGGGAGCAAGAGGTATGCAAGGTAATCAAGGAGCTCGTGGAATTAGAGGTATTGACGGTGATAGAGGTTTAAAAGGTAAAATGGGCGAGAGTGGTTTACCAGGTGAACCAGGCATTCAAGGAACTCGGGGAATACAAGGCAAAATGGGTAAAGATAATAAAGTAATATTTATGTTATTAGATGGAAAAAAATATGAAGAAGAATCAGAAATTGAAACTAAAGGCAGTGTTGCATTTCAAGATTCTCTGAGACCTAAACCGGGTCAAACAAATCTACAGAATGCATTTTATACAAACTTTGGGGCAGGTATTCCTTTAAAATCAACAAATAGTAATTTAAATTGGAATAACTTTGTAACTGGATTCAAATTGAAAGGGGATACAATAACGAAAGATAGTGCAAAAACATATTATACAAATATTAAAATAGCCCCATCCGAATGAAAAATAATTATCTTAAATAATAATATATGAAATTAATTGTTATATTATTATGTTTAATTATATTTATCATATCATTATCAAATATTTATTTTTATTATGGTATGCCTCGACCACAAGGCCCTAAAGGCCCAAAAGGCATAAAAGGTGATACTGGATCAATAGGGCCTGATGGTATAATTGGCGATAAAGGAATAAGAGGTCGTAAAGGATCAATTGGAATAAAAGGTAAAGAAATTGGATTAAAAGGAGAAACTGGTATGTCTGGTATCAATGGGTTTGGTGGAGATATTGGAGACCAGGGACGCAAAGGTATGATAGGATCAACAGGTATAAATGGGCCTCCAGGAATTAAAGGTGAATTAGGATCTAAGGGTAAAACAGGATTAGAAGGTCCGATTGGTAATAATCGAGTTATAAATGATAATAATAATATAAATTTAATTGCAGATAGAAGAAAATGTATTCGAATAGATGCAAAAGATCAATTAGAATTAAAATGTCCAATGGGGATGGCAATTTTTGATATAAGGGCAAAAAAGGTAAGTAATAGAACAGTAGATAGTAATATAGATAATATCATATGTTGTAATATAAATATGGAACCATTATATGGTAATTATTTTAATAAATTAACAATGATCGAGAAGTTAAATACATATTTTGGGTTTTTAATTGCGGAAATAGTCGCGTATAAAACAAGTTATGTTCCTAATAATATGTGGCATAAATATTTAAAGAAGTATAATGAAGATGATATTAGTAAAATTTCATCGAATATAGATAAAATTCAATCACTAATCACTGCAACTGGTGCAAATAGTTTTAAATCAATCAGAGAAATGCCACTAGAAGATATGAAAAAATATTTTGATGAAGATACTGCGAAATTAATAATAGAATATACAGATGAAGAAATAGTGAACATAATAAATAAATATGATAGTATTACATCATATGAATATTATGTATTAAATTTAATGTTAGGTTTATTTAAAAGTAAATCGATTAAGAATGGATCGCCGATAGATACATCTAATTATGAAAGATTTATTAAAGAAGTATATGACTTTCCAAAAAATGATATTGAATCGTTAGAAAATACAGTTAATTATATGAATTAGAAGACACAATTAATTATATGAATTAGAATTATTATCTCCATATATGATAATGTATATTATTATATACTGTTTAGTATGTTTATTAATCGTTTTAACATGTTCTTATTATTCATATAAAAGTAGACTCATAAAAGGACCACGCGGACCTCAAGGAGATAAAGGACAAACGGGATTTATCGGATTACAAGGAAGTAAAGGTCCCAAAGGGAGAATGGGTGATAGAGGATTCCTAGGTTTTCGTGGCGATAATAATGGAATTCAGGGTAAAAAAGGTATTGACGGATATATTGGAGAAAAAGGTGTTAAAGGATTGACAGGATATAGAGGATTTGAAGGCAAGGCTGGCCATATAGGAGAAAGGGGTATGAAAGGTATAAAAGGTCGCCAAGGATTGCCAGGTTTAGATGGTCCCAGGGGCGACGCAGGGGAATATGATTTTATGATAGATAGTAATAGTTGTAGATATATGCCATTTAATAGAGATACTCGAACAACGAAGTGTCCATATAATTATGTATTAACTGGTATTAAAAATAATAAGGATAATTATGAGGGACATTGTTGTAAATTAAAAATAAATGAGAGCTGTAAGAGTTTACCTCTCTCTAGAAAATTATTAAATCATAAACCAGAGATGGTAGATACTCCTGAAGAATATAAATATATGACATTAGAACAACAAGAGGAGTATAATAAATATAAAGAAAGATATTCTATTTTTGGTGAAGGCTATTTACCATTATTTTATAGAAAACATTATATTTGCAAAGAAGGTACTTATCCAAAAGTAAAAGGTAGTAATTCAGATATAAGGTGTTGTAAGCCAGAAGCAGAAGATACAACTTTAAAATATTTAAAATATTATTAATTTTTTATATAATTATTAATAATGAAAGAATACTTTTCAATAAATGAAAATGATTTATATAATAATTATAATAATATGAAAATTATTGAAAATTTTCAAATATTTAAGGGTCCAGATGGATTAAGTGGCGAAAGAGGTTACGAAGGTGTTTCTGGTTTACAGGGATTGCAAGGTGAAAGAGGGTATAGGGGTAATATAGGTGATACCGGGGATATAGGTGAAAAAGGATATCAAGGTTCAGAAGGTAAAAAAGGAATTGCAGGAGTTAAAGGAGTCGATGGCGATAGAGGGCCTCAAGGACTTAGTGGATTTAGGGGTGAGAAAGGTATCAGTGGACTGATTGGTCCTCCTGGATTTAAAGGAGACATTGGGCCAATTGGAAGAGATGGTAGACCTGGTTTTAGAGGTCAACAGGGAATTCGAGGAGAACGGGGGCCAAAATCTACATCAAATGTTACAGTTCAACCAGACGAGACCGCAGTTATGGCAATTCCGATGGATGGTTTTTTAAAGGGACCAATAGTTGATGTATTTAAAAATACAGCTGCGATGACATTCCCAGATCCAAAAAATAAGGGTAATACAACTCCAGCACTTAGACAAGATTATAAATATGGAATAGAAGCAGAATGTCCATATAATGGATATATAAGCGGGTTAACATGGTATAATAAACGTATATTATCTGGCGATTATGTTTCAACAGGAAATAGCAAGGATAGGGTAAATAATTCAGCACATAATCAGAAGAAGCTTCAATATGGATTACCGCATGAAATAAAAGTGGATTGTAATAGAATTGATGTTAAATTTTAATTAATATATTTAAAATATTTATATATTAGTTAAATATAATGACATTTAATAAGTCAAAATTTTATTATAATATAGAATCTGAAACGATAGAACATTTTACTATGGATGATTTATTTACTGGCCCTCTTGGCGATTCGGGGAGAAGGGGTATTCCCGGAAGTACTGGTGTAATGGGATTTAAGGGTCAATCAGGTGATATAGGACTAAAAGGGGATAAAGGTAATATTGGTCCTAAAGGACCAATCGGGCCACTAGGTATTGGGGGTAATCCCGGATTACCTGGTCCAAAAGGTAAACAAGGAATAAGAGGAATAAGAGGCGATAGAGGTAAACAAGGGTTAAATGGTCCAATTGGCGAAAGAGGGCCTCAAGGATCTTTAGGCTATACTGGGCCATCTGGGATAAGAGGTTCAGATGGCGATACAGGACCAAAAGGTCCTATCGGTTCATCTGGTTATAAGGGGATGTTTTCGTTTAAATATAACAAATGTAATACAACACCTTGGACAAAATATGCTGCAACAAATAATACGATAACGTGTGAAAAAGGTACAGTTGCAACAAAAATAGAAACAAAATGTGGCTGTGGAAATGGTGTTACACCTGAAAATTATAATGGAACTGGGGACGGGTGCGGTTTTGGTAAAACCAGTTTTATAGAAAGAGATTGTCAACATAGATTGACATGTTGTCCATATGATCTATATGATATAGGTGAGCCAGAAAGTATGATTAAAACGAGAATGTTTTATGGTAGTAGAGATATGGGTGAGGAACGATTATTAAATAAAAGTTGGGTTACATTAAAACCAAGGGGATTAAATAAAATAGAAAGAGATTATCCAGATGGTTTTTTTGAGACAGAAAATATGGGCGGAGCAGTAAAAATAATAACGAATAATAAAGATAAATATCAAGAAATAGTTTATGCGGAAGATTGCAAATCCAAATTTTGTAGCAAAGTTGGTCAACACTGCATTGATAATAAAATTTGCACAGATGATATTAATATAGAAACAGGATGTTTAAAACCTCCATGTTGGCATAAAATATCAGATCCGGTTGATTCATGTACTGGAACATGTGAAATGTTAGGTCAACAATGTACAGATAACAAAATATGTAGCATGCAAACAAATGAAAATTGTGACACGCCGCCATGTTGGAATCCCATACCTCTTTTAGATAAATGTCCTGGTAAACGTTGCCCGATTCCTGGACAACAATGTTCACTTGGTTCGACAAAGTATAATATGACTGGTTTCGTATGTAAAGATGAAGTTAATGAATTACCTGCGAATAATATTTCGGAATGGTGTAGAGAGCCTCCATGTTGGCACAATGTGTCGCAATATACAAATGAGTGTGAAAGTGAAAAGTGTAAAATAGTTGGACAAAAATGTGGAACTGAAGATAAATATAATAAGATATGTTTAGATAAATCTACTGATAGTTGTTTGAATCCTCCATGTTGGCATAATGTTGACAATAGTCGAATATGTAGTCGAATATTATTTAGTAATCAGACACCTGTAAATGATGATGGAGATGAATGTCCAAAAAGCTTAAAATTAGATGCAGATGGAAAGGAAATAAAAAATAAATTTGATGAACCATTATATGAATATAATCAAGAGTGTAAGGATAAATGGGATAAGAATAAATTAAAAGAAACAAATGTTTGCAAGCCAATAGAATTATTAGATGAAAGTAATAATAAAATAAAAGATTCAGAGGGTAATCCAATAATGGTTATGGGTAAATGTAAATTTGAGGGCAATTGTAGTAATATAGGTAGAAGGTGTACAGTAAATGGAAAATCAATGTATGAATGCATGGATAAATATAAAACATTGGATGCAATAACTCCTTCATTTGATAAAAGTAAATGTAATAATCCACCATGTTGGGTACCAATAGAAGATGCATTGGATCCAAAATTAATGTATTTAAGGATACTAAATAATAATGAATTCAAGAATGAGGCACAAATAAATGCATTAAATGGATTAGAAAAAGCAGAAGTAAATTTGAATGTATATCAATTTACTGAAGATGATAGAAAAGGTACAATTACATTTAGCCAATTACATAATTACATGCAGGCAAATTGGATAATATTTGAAGCGAATAGTATTAGAGAAAATGCATTAATAATATGGAAAATGTTTACAGGGTCAGATGGTGGTAGAAATACTATGAATTATACCCAATTTTCTACAATGATGAGAAAATTAAGAGTAGAAACATTTAAATATCGTAATGATAAAGGTAGAATTTATCCAAAATTTATGCCAGATGATATATATGATAGTATTTTAGGTGCTTATAAATCTTCAGATCCGAATGATAAAAGATATTAACCAATTTTATATTTCCTAATTATATATTATAATAAAATGAAATGTCATAAATTAATTCCTATAAAATCGGATGATTTATCGCAAAAATATGTTTCTAAAACCATATCATCACGTACTCCCTTTATTGGCGGAAACTGGAAATGTAATGGTACTTGTGAAACAGTGACTATATTGATAGACATGTTAAATAATATCACTACGAATAATGCTGAGATAGTTATTGCACCGCCCATGCTTCATATACAACATGTAGTCGATACTGTTAATAGGAATATTGATGTTGCTGTACAAAATGTGTCACATCAAGTGGGTTATGGAGCCTTTACTGGAGAAATAACGGCAGATATGGCGCGAGACGTAGGGGCACGGTGGGCAATTATTGGACATTCAGAGAGACGGCACAAAATTGCAGCAGAAACATATACAGAGGTCGCTACTAGAGCAATTTGTGCTCATGATGCGGGACTTAAAGTAATTTTATGCATAGGGGAAACAGAACAAGAACATGCTATGGGAAAAACAAAAGAAGTTTGTATAGCACAACTTATAGCACTTGACTTTGCTACTCGGCAATCACTTTTACTAGACACAGTAATTGCATATGAACCGGTATGGGCGATTGGTACAGGACAAAGTGCTACACCTGAACAAGCGGAAGAAGTGCATTCTACAATCCGCTCATGGATACGAGAGACAGTTGGGGATCACCTAGCGGATACAACGCGTATTATTTATGGAGGATCTGTTAAATCTGATAATTGTAAAGTTCTCATTGCATGTGATAATATAGATGGATTCTTAATCGGAGGTGCATCATTGACAGAAGAATTTGCTACCATTATAAATAAAATAAAATAAAATATTTCATAAATTTTAAATCTAGAATGGTGAAGATAATTATTCTGAATACAATATTTATATTATATATATTATAAATATAGATATATGAAATTTAAAAATTATTATCATTTAGATACGATAGAACCATTTGGCGATATTATTAAAGGAGATACTGGTAAACAAGGTTATACTGGTTTTGTAGGTGAATCAGGTGGTACTGGATTAAAAGGATTAACAGGAGCAATTGGTCCAGATGGATTGCGCGGAGCGCCAGGTATAGAAGGTGGACAGGGTAATAGGGGTGATATAGGAGATCCTGGTTTAGCTGGTAATTCTGGTAAACAAGGCAGTAAAGGTAATATGGGATCATTCGGACCTTCTGGACCTTCTGGGCCAAATGGTCCAAGAGGTGATAGAGGTGATATTGGCCCGAGAGGTAATACTGGAATTAAAGGACGACTAGGATTAGAAGGACCAAAAGGTGATAGTGGAATGTCATTTTCCAATAATACAATAGACCAAGATACAGAGTGCGAAGGTGGTTGGAGGTCAATACCTGCAGCCCCGGATTTAGTATCTGATAAAAATTATTGTCCAAAAAATCATGCATTATCTGGTATCAAAACACGTAAATGGAATGCTAGACTACAATATATAATCCCTCGTAAACAGTGGAGATGGGATTGCATGTGCCATAAAACTCGATGGGACACAATCGATCATTCTTTAACTCATTGGCAATCTAATAAATCATATAATATATGTTGTTCTCCGATGCCAATTAAAGAAGATGGCACAATGAAATTTAATGAAAGTGATAATGAAAAAATAGATCAATATTATGGATCAACTGGTAGTGACGATCCTTCTTCATTATTATATAATTTATCACTTGAAGAAATAAGAGATAGAAGTTTAAATAATTATCCATTTCATTCACCATTATAAAATCATTAATTCTACTTGCCTATATAAAATTATTATCTTTATTATTATAATTATGTCTAATAATAACGATTATATATTACATCCAAATAAAGATTTAATTATTAATAATTTTTTTAATGAAAAAACAGTTGAACATTTTTTCGAGGGTCCTCCTGGTTATACAGGGGAATCTGGTGCAAGAGGTGATAGGGGAGATAGAGGTATTCGTGGAAGCGAAGGCCCTGCAGGTCCAGTCGGTCCTGCAGGGGAAGGCCTAAATGAAAGCGATTTGATGGCACGTAGTTTATGGTGTGTTACAGAAAATCAATGTCAAACACCAAAAAATATTGTTGCTAGGTTCAGAGGTGATACAATAATAAAAGTCGGACCGAATACTGCAGGTAATAAATCATTAGTATTAGGTGGTAAAAATAATGAGACCGGTGAATCATCAATATATACTGCATATAATAATATATATATAGATGGTGCAAATGCAGATGAAAATAGCGTAAAGCCTGGTAATATTTATTTATCAAAAAATAGTAAAGGAAATACATATATTAATGAAGAAGGTAACTATACTTTGTTAAATGATAAAAGTGGCTATGTTGGTGTTAATATGCAAGGTTCAGACCCAGAAAATAATCTTCATATTAAGGGTGATAGAGCATTAACAATTGAGAATGTAGATGAAGTTTCAGGCACTGCTGGTATAATGTTTAAAGACAAAAAGAGTGAACAAAATTGGACAATTGGTGCTACAAATTTAGGGTTCTTTTTAAAAGATGATAATAATGAGAAATATAGTTTAGTAACAAAAAATGGATCAACAGGTATTGGAACAGATATGCCAAATCCCAAATTTTCATTAGATGTAGGGGGTTATGGTAGATTTCGAAAAGATATTCGTATGACAGGTGGAAGCGATACATCACTTCAAATAAATATGAATAAAAATGAGGATGATAGAAAAGATTTTACTGGATTAACTCAAGGATTAGAATTAGTAGGTGGAGATGTACAGCGAAGTAAAATTAACTTTTATGGTGATAATATGGATATAAAATATGGTAAAAGTGACAAAACATTATTAACATTTAACAGGAATGGTGTAGAATTTGTAGGACCTGTCAATTTTAGCGATTTAGCGACATTTTCAGGACCGAAAGATCCTGATGAAAATCCCGAAAATATTGCAATGGTTGTTAAAAATAATGCATCATTTGAAGGTAAAACAGATCATAAGATGGGTTCTTATTGGGGCCAAAAGGGTACAGATGACGAATGGGCACAAATAAATAATAATTTATTTGAATCAAATAATGGAATAAGATTATATTCAAAAAATAATGACGAGAAATATGCTGATTTTGTATATGATGATGAAAAATTAATTAATAATGGTGAGGAAGTTAATGGTGAGAAAATAACAAAAGGTGCATTTATTATACAAAACAATTTAGTTGTAGAAGGAAGTGGTGATGGAGGTATAAGTGGTATTCAAACAGATGTATTAAAAGCAAGTAAATTACAGGCAGATCAAATAAGAACATTTAATCAAATAACATTTTCAGATGCGAGATTAAAAGAGGATATAAAATTAATTAATCCAATAGATAACTTTAATAAATTAATGAAATTAAATGGATATGAATATACAAATAAAATAACAAAAAAGAAAGATAAAGGTGTAATTGCACAACAAGTTGAAAGTATTAGTCCAGATTTAGTTGATAATCAGGATAGATATAAAGGCGTTAAATATGATAATATAATTCCGATGTTAATCGAAGGTATTAAATATCAACAAAAAGAAATCAATATATTAAAATCTAAATTAAAATAATTAATAATAATAATTAATTATTTTTTTTAATAATAAAATAATTTAAATGCTAGCACTTACTCCGCTTGGTGGTTGTTTGCGAAATGTGGACTTAGCATATGTTTTAGTGTATGTATCCAAAACTGGATCTTTAGGGAACATCTTATTTAAGAAAATTGCAATCATTTTAATAGATACTTTATCACACCTATGTGATAAATTATTAAAAATTTTGGCATCTTCTGTTTGCAGATTTTGATAGGTTGCCATAAGTATTTTTCTTGCTCTGAAAAGCTTAAGTAAATCTTTAATTTCATACTTCTTCTTAATCATGTTATAAATATCAAATATTTTTAATCCATGATTATATTGCTGATTCGTATCTGAATAAACCGTTTCTGGTTTTGCTATTTCATCTGTTTCCTCTGTTTCTTCTGTTTCCTCTGTTTCTTGTGTTTCTTGTTTACATTTAATAAATTTTTCCTTTTTACGATAATATATCCCTCTAATTTTATACAATGCAACGGTATACTCATTTGGTAGTAATTTATAAAAGTCTACATTTTTATGAGAACAATCTCTCAAATCATACAGATATCTAAATATTTCAAATAATTCACTTGTAATTACTTTAAATGATGCGTCAACAACGCCGATCGTATCGTATGATTCTTTAACATCGTCTAGAGTTAGTTTTGCATTTCCAGGGAAATATTCTAAATGACGTTTTAACAAATCTTGTTGATATAATTCTAGAAAACTCATATAAATATTATTATTATTTGGTTTTAATATACTCATAAACTGATATGGATTAGTTTGAAACTTTAGAATAATTAATTTATTTGTTTCTGGATGATGAAATCTAACAACTAATCCTTCACATTTAACAGGCAATGATAATTTCACGGTTTTATTTAGATTATCTAAATAATTAAAGTTATCATGCGTTTCCGGAATACCAACTGTTAATGAATCATTATTATTAATATATTTAATTAAATTTTGTGTTTGAACATTATCGTCTTGTGCAAATCGTGTAGGAGTTTTGAAATTTGGATTAATATTCCACTGATCTGTATTCGATAAATCTATATCATGATGTGTTTTTCTATCTCTTGTTAAAACATGAATAATTTCATTATATTTATCATTTTGAAAGTATTCACTGTAATCTACAATATTTTTATTATCATGATGTACTAAAACAAAATAATAATTATTTTCAGGTTTAAGATGAGAAGTAAATTCTTCAAATGTAACATCAATACAATCTAAAAATAATTCATAATATGATTTATTACTCGACCAAATAGATTTTCTTGCATCTAAACATTGTCTAGTTGCAACATTCCATTTTCCATCATAATTAAAAAATGTAATCAATGTGCCTTCAAAACATTCTTGAATTGAATAATCTACTAATCCATTTTGTAAAATATAATCTTTTGCATCTTGATTATATAAGATATCGTCGTATGTATAACATATAACCTCTAATGTTTCTTTATCGATAATTAAAGACCTACATTCTTTTTCTAAATCTGTAATGGTATCCATTTTTTTGGTAAAACTATTTGAAATGATTACTAAATTAGAATCTGTCAAATCTCTAAAATTTATATTTGGAATTTTTTCTTGAAGCTCTCGCTTAAAATTTTCATAATTTTTATCTTCTAAAGAAGATATAAACTTGTTTATTTCTAATGTAACTTCTTGATAATTATTCATTGTTATAATATATATAATAAATGTTTAAATATCTAAGACTAGAATATTCAATTTTATTAATTTAATATATAAATCAAATTTCTTGCTTATAGTATAATACAATGTTTATTAATGAATATGATATTTTAATTGATAAAATTTTAGATGATATTTTTGATAATATTGATATATCTAAAATTGATAGTAAGTATTTAGAAAATAATTTTAATAATACAAATAAATTTATAAAAAATATTGATAAACTAACTACAAATAAAGAGAATATAATAAAAATTGAGCATATAACAAAGCTAATAATTTTTGCATATATTATTAGTGTATCTTTTTTTAATGATGACTTGAATAAAATTAAAACAATATTAATTAAAAATAATTTATTAAAAAGTGAAGATTTAGGGATGATAATTTCATTAAATGATAATATTATAACATTGACTGAAATTTTAAAGGAAGATAACAATGAGAAACTTTTATTATTATATAAAAAAAATGTTAAATATAAAAATGGAATAGATATATTAAATGGACTTGGGTATGAGGCGACAATGAATTTAAAAGGAAAAACAAAAAAACATAAACATAATTTAATAAAAGTTGTTATAATAGATAAATATTATAGAAAGTTATATAGAAAAAATATATTTAATTTAATTTATCAGAATAATGGTGATGAGAAAATTCTAGAAATAATAGTACCAAAATTAAAAATACTAGATTATAGCAATGTAGAAAATATATTAAATACTCAAGAAGTTCACGAAGGGTTAGCAAAGGAAATCCTTGATTTTTATACAGAATATGAGGAAAATACACATTTAAATGATAATATGATATTTAAAATAAGTAATTTATTTAGTTCTAAGTTAGTTATTCCGATAACTGATGAATTTTTAAGATATCATAAGATTACTGAAAAATATGAAAAAAATTCAACACAAATAAAAAAGTCAGATAGAGAAAATATAAAAGATCAAACGAAAATTAGATATATTATAACAAAAATCGAAAAATTAAAGGATTATTATTCAAAAAAATCTTTTAATAATAAAGAGATATTGAAGGAAATAGAAAAATTATTTTATAAATCTCTTATTCATAGAAAAGCTATTATCTATAATGAAATGGAGGAATTATCTATAATAAATAAATTAGTACAACAGGGCAAATCTGCAATTAATTCAAACGAATTCTATCATGATCTTTTAAATTTACGAAAAAGTTCATATATAAATTTTAAGGATTTTAAGAAAAATGGATTTATATATGATACTAGAAAAACTCAAAAGAGAACATTAACAGTTGTTAGATATGCTGGAATTGAAAGTTTAGAAGATAAAACATTAGTAAGTAAAAATATAAAATTAGAAACCCGTACAATTAGTAAAAATGAAAATTCAAAAATTGTAGGTATATTAATATTAGATAGAAATTCAAATGTTAATTCGTTAGAACTAAAAGATTTAACGGATATCCGTAAAATTAATCAGAATGGGTATGATTCTGCATTAGAAGTATTAAATAATAAAATTAATGATAAGAATGATAAAAATTATTATTGGATTTTTGACTTGGCAAAGGATAAATTTACACAGGATACATATGAGCACGACGATGTTAATATTGATCTAACGAATATTTTAATGGCAAAATTATATGATTTTGCTTTAAATACAATTTATAATAAAATTATAAATAAATTGAATACTTATAATAAACTTGATTTATATAATTCTAATTATATTAATAATTATTATCAAGATAAATTTTTAAAAATAAAGAAATATTCACAATATGACATGAACATAAAAAATAAAATTAATAATCTACTCCCAATTGTTACATCAGTTGAAGATGAATGTGAAAATAATATATACGGGATAATTGGTAAAATATATAAATTGCCTGAAATTAAACATGTAACAAAAGAAGTTCCAGTATTTATAATTCCATATAAAAAAGATGATGATTATATTGATCTAGGAGAGGAAATTTCATATTGTCAGCACATAATAGATTGGAGTTATTTATCAAAAATGCGTAGTAAAGATCCTAATAAACATTCAGAACATATCTATGGATTTATAAAAAAGTATGTAATTCAAAATGATGAGAGTGAGTATATATGCAAAAGTTGTAAACAATATCTTGATATCCAAAATTATTTAGCAAATCCATATGATGGAGGAACAAGTGGTATTGATTTAATTCTATCAACAAGTCAGAAATTAAGTGAAATTAAAGAATATACAAAATATTCTAGTTTAATAAAACATATGGATAAATTGGTAGAAAGGTTGGCTCAAATAAATAATTTTGTTTATTATATTGGGAATGATCAGATTTATAAATTAAGAAGGCAGGATATTATTAAACAGGTAATTGATGTGATTAATATACATGATAAAACACTAAGAGTTAAAAATATGAATAGTAGAGATCGCGAGATTAAAGCATTTCAAAAATATGGTATATCTTCTGATTTCACATTATTTTTTATATTCCCTTTATCAAATGATATTTTTGTTACGACTAGTGCAGAAACAGATAAATATAAAAATATGAAAAGAAATAATATCATTGCTTATATTTTATTTTTCATGATATTAGATTTAAATGATTCTCAAGTAAATATGTTTGAATTTAATAAAACATGTAATTATCTTTTATTTACAAAATTTAAAAACATGATATTTAAAAATTTAAAATTAAAATTCAATAATTCAGATGATGTAATGAATATTACATCATTAAATACAATGTGTTATATTCTCTATTATACATCATGTATGATATCAAAGTATAATATTTGGTATACGCTCGAGACTGTCGATAAAAATATATCAATTACTCAAAGACAAATTATACATACAATTGTTGATTTAACTAATAGTTTAATGGAAGTTTATGCGTCTGATAATAAAAATTATTTATATGAAATTTTAGCTTCAAAGGTTATTAATAAAATAAACACATTGTTTAAAAATGATGATATATTAAAAACAATAGAATTAAGAGAAAATAAAAAATTAATTATTAATAATACCACAAATAAAATTCAAATATTAAAGAATAGTATTAAATCAATACTTATACCAGAATTTACAATCTTCAAAGATACAATAACACAGTATAAATTCAAATATAACTTGTATGAAATAAATTTAAAAATGCAAATGCGTGATACAAATTCCATATTAAAAAATGATATAAATGAAATAAATAAGAAATATGTTAAAAATAATCTTATTCAATTAGCTAGAATATATAATGATAAAGGTATTATTAGACGATTTAAAATTACAGAAGAAGAAGCATCTAAATTTGATAGTAAATATTATACGAATATGCTTAAATATATTGAAATAGAAAAAAATAATAAGAAAAAACTCATAAAAGTTGATAATACTTTCAATAAATTAAAACAAAAATATAATAATATTTCATTATCAAAAAATAGCTTAGATAAAATATTGAATGAAATTAAAATATCTGCAGGAGATGACATAACAATATATAAAAAAATCTATAATATTAGATCATCAAAATTTGAACTTAATCATGATTATTTAGGCAATCCATTACAAAAATCTTTATATTTAATGACAAATGATGATAAAGTTATTATTAAAACTGAAAATAAAATAAAAATATATGAAATATATGATGCACATAATGATGTTAAACTTATATTCCGTTTCAATACTCTACATTATATGGGATATACATTATCATCTAAAAAACACATTGACATGTCTAGTTTAGGTATATATATCAACTATATTCCATCAATATCAGAAATGTTAGAAACACTTGGATTTAAAAAAAACATATATTCATTTAATTCTAAAAAAGATCTAACAAATGAATTAAGAAATAGTATTAATAATTTAAAAGACTATATCAGACAGTTTAAAGTTTTTATAAGTAAAATAAGTTACAGATTAAATAGCAGCACAAGTCATCCCATATTAAAATATTATATGAATAAGATAGATGTAATAAATATAAAACAAGACAATATCACAGTATTTGAAGATATGGAATTAATGTTAAAATTTGAAATAATAAAAATCAATGATGTAATAGATTTAGTTAATATAACGAAATATGATATGATTAAATTAACAGCATCTTATAATAAATTAACTGAATATTTATATTCACAATTATTACTATTAATCCAATTAAATTCAAATAAATATATTAAACTTCATATTATCATGATGATATTATCTCTTACTAGTTATTTTCATAATATTAATTTTAGTCAATATACTCAATTTGATTTGATACGTTATAATTATATAATTGATATGGAATTACTACAGGAAGTAAGAGATAGTGTAGTAGAAGAGTTTTCTGATACTGTATTAGAAAATGCAAATAATCTTCTAACGGAAGATGAAAAGGAAATTGCAGAAAATAATAATCTAGATAATGACGAATGGTCTTTCGACGATGCATTTGAGACAGGTCAAGAAGCATTTGAGATAGATCAAGAAGATGAGGTAGAAGGTTGATAGTTTTAATTTAATATTAAATTAAATATTTTAGAAATTAGAATATATATATAAATTAACTTCACGGATGTAAACCAAAAATAATTTAACTATTATATATATATGTTTAAAAATAAAGATAATTTAATTATAAGTATATTGCTCCTTATTATTGTTTTCATATATTTTAAAAAATATTATAAACAGGAACATTTTGAAGTGATATTTAGCCCATATTATCCTATTTCTAGCCAAGTTGGGATAAAAGTTAATAATGTTGAAGATACACTTGATGATAATAGACTTGATATATTAAAAAAAGTATTATTAGATGTAAAAAAAAAGGGGAATGAAGGTGATGTTACATATCATACATTTAATTATGCAAATAGACCTATAACAAAATCAATGATGACAAAAATTAAGTTAAAGCCGATTACTAGTTTTATAATGGAATCAATAAATACAAATTTACCAAATGGTCATAAATTAGTATTAGTAAAATTAGAGGATATGGGTAAAATGGAAGTTGAAGAAGAAGTATTAGTAAATTTCAATATGATTTGTGAGTATAAAATAAGTAGTACTAAAAATTATAAATATGCCAGACAGGAGTTTAAAAATAAAAAAGATAATCATGTAGTTATTGATGTAGAGGTATTGTCTATTAGGAAGGTAGATAATGAAAGTTTGCATTTAAATACATTAAATTTAGTTGGAATAAAAGGAGAACATTTGCCTGGAAGTAATTATTATAACAATGATGCAGAATATTTATTTACAGAATCATTATCTAATAAATTAATAGAAAAAAAGAAAAATAAGAATGATAATGAAATGAAGAAAATGAATAATACGATATTGCCTGATAATAATGAAGAAGAAATGACATATAATGATATTAATACAGAAGAAGCAGAAAGTTTTTTTGATATGTAATATATAATTGATGAATGAATGTATTTTAAATTCATTTTATGTATATTTAATTATTATGATTTTGATATATTTAATCAAACCAGAATTCCTATTTTATTATGAAGAAGATAAATGTTTATTTAAAAATTTTGGCTGTGGTGAAAATAAATCTATTATTAATATTCAAATTTTATCTATAGTTTTATCTATTTTTATTTATTTTATAACCAGATTATTACTTCAACATAATTAATTTTGCATTTTTTTTAAATCATAAAGGGTTTAAAAAAATACATATATTAAATTTTAATGGATGTATTAAATGCAAATTTCGAAATATCAGTAGATATAATTAATAAACTAAAGAAAACACCTGAAGATAATGAATTATTAGATGTTTATAAATATTACAAACAATCAAAATTTGGCGACAATAATACTGAACAACCATCAATGTTTAATTTTAAAAATACGGCAAAATGGAACGCATGGAATTCAGTTAAAGGAATTGAAAAAAATGCGGCAATGCAACATTATATAAATCTATCTATGGAATTATTTACAAAATATGGATCATAAATATGCACTTAAGTATATATATTATATATTTAAAGAATATATAATATATGGACCATCAAGATTGGAATCCAATAATTTTAAAAAGTTCAAAAGCAAAAAAAACTATAGTAGATAAAAAGCAGATAGTAAAAATAAATCCAAATAGTAATTCAATAGGAAAGATTAATGCTAGGAAAGTTGAAGAAAGTGAAGATATGAAAACAGTATATGTATCAAAATCAATAGGTAAACAAATTCAACAGGCAAGAACCATTCAAAAAATAACACAGCAAGATTTAGCAAATAAATTATGTGTTAAAAAAAATATAATAAATGATTTGGAATCTGGAAAAATGTTAAAAAATAACTCCTTTGTAAATAAAGTTAAAGCTTATTTAAAAATAATTTAAATACATTTAAAAATATATTAAATTTAATTTTTAGATATATACTATATGAGTTACTATAATCATGATAGAACAAATAAAATTAAAGATATACTCAATGGTAATCATTTAAAATCATTAATAGATCTTGATAGTAATGAAACAGAAGCATTCATTAATATTAATAAAGATAAGGATATTAGACAGGTTTTGAATAAAAAAACTTTAGATTTTGGAGATGTTATTAATCAAATAGGTGGTAAATTAGTTTATGTTAAAAGTGGGACAACTGGCCATACATTTAGAGGGTTTAACCCAGATAAAGCGGATGAGCCAAATTTTGCGGTTAAAATAGTAGCATATCCAAAACGTGAAAATTATGGTGATATAAATGATATTAGTAGACCCGAAAATGCAGAAGTTATGATGTTAAAAGTGTTAAGTTATTTTGTAATAAATAATCAAAGTCCCCATTTAGTTTTACCAATTGGGTCATTTAATACAAGTATAAGACCATTTTTATCATTAGGGAAGAATGGAATTGTTGATAATAAAAAGTATGGGCAATTTATTAAGAGATATAAAAAAGGTGACTTGCATAATGAAGTTTCTGTTTTAATTAGTGAGTGGGCAGATGGTGGCGATTTCTTAGAATATATTAGACTTAATTATAAAACGATGGCATTAAAGGATTGGAGAGTGATATTATTTCAAATAATATCAGCATTGGCGGTAATTCAAGAGAAATATCCCGGATTTAGGCATAATGATTTGAAAGCAAATAATATATTAATTCAAAAGATTGAAAGCAGAAATAAGAATAATAAATTTAAATATAAAATTAATAATCAAATTTATATTTTACCTAATATCGGAGTCCAAGTTAAATTATGGGATTTTGATTTTGCATGCATTGATGGGGTTGTAGATAATACAAAAGTAAATGCAGATTGGACAGATAAAATAAATGTTAATTGTAGAAAAAATAGATATTATGATATTCATTATTTTTTAAATACATTAGTAAGAAAAGGATTTTTCCCTGAATTATGGGATGCTCCTGAAATTAGTAAACAAGTTAAAGATTTTATGAAAAGGGTTGTTCCTGATATATATAAAGAAGGACCAAATGTTGCAGAAAGAGGACGTTTATTAGTAGAGGAAGAATATATGATACCCGATCAAATATTAAAAACAGATCCTTTTTTTGAGAGATTACGACCAAAAACATAATTACTTTTTTGGTAATTCATTTAATATTTTAAATATATTTTCATAATCATCTAGATCAAATAAACTTATACTCTTTGTATTACAACTTTTATCTACATTTATTATAGCCCATAGACCATCCCAATCATATTTATAAGTTTTTAAAATTTTAACAAAAGCATATTCTACATTTTCAATAGTTATATTTTTATTATATTTTTTTTTATATTTATTTTTTATATCTATTAGATTTTTATTCCATAAATCTGATTCCTTTGCATAAAGTACAATGTACTTATTTCTTAATGTTGCAATTCTTTTTAAAATTTCTGTTATTGAATTCTTTTTATCATAATTATTTATCAATCTATTTAAATCATATGTATTACAACTATTTTCAGTACATAATACCTCTATTTTATTATATAATTTAATCAAATCTTTATATTTTATATTATTATTGGATAGTTCCTCTAAATTGTTTTTATTAAATAACATTTTAATATCCTCTAATAATTTTTTATAATTCTGAGGCAAATTTACAAATTTCTTAGTCATTTAATCTATAAAAAGAAAATAAAAATAAGAATCATATATTAACTTTATTTTAATTAATTTTAATTACACCTTTTAACATTTTTAGAACTCAAATACTCCCGTTTCTTTATTACTTGAATATAAACTTTTATAATCTTTATGTAATGTATCCTTAACCAACTTAATATCTAAATCTGGCAATATTGCAATACCCTGCCAATATTTAGTTTTGTATAATAAATCTATTTGAAAATCAAGTGGATATAAATGTATTAATGGAGATTTATTATTAGTCATAAGTTCTTTTACCTCGTTTGGTACCAAATAACTTGACTGTTGTGGCAATACACATAATATTTGCTCGATAGGTTTTAATGGTTCACCTAAATTAAACTTAATATTATCTATATTAAATCTTTTAAAATTATCAGCTAAATCACTTATAAATGGCGCATGATCATATGGATAATACCAATCCCATGAAGGACATTTGCTAAAATAATAATTTGCAACCCACAATAGACCTTCTAAATATTTATATGATGCATTTTTTACTATTCTACTTTGATTTATTTCTGTATGATAATATTTTTTATAATATCTAAATTTATATTCATCACTTGTATCTTTTCCTAATTCAATATCATCCTCGATTTTAAACTGAAGATTTTCTATCTTTGTCTTTTCTCTTTCATATGCATCTTCATTATCATTTTTCCTAAAATGTTTTTTTGATTTATACATATTCATAAAAAATTCCTCTTCAAATGATGCCAGATATTCTACAAACATCTGCAAAAATACAATATTATATGTTATTTCATTATTATTATTTATTGATATCAAATAATCTTCATGATTATCATATGTAGTTGCATATGCTTGTAATAATAGATCTAATCCATTCGTACATTTCTTATCATAACATTTTATATCAACTGATGGTATATGTGGTAAAAAATCATTTCCTAAAAAATAGCATATAAATATAAAATCTCGCATAATTTTTTCTTGATCTAATTTTCTTTCAATTACTTCATCATATAATATATCATTTAGTTCTTCCATTATACATTCTTTTAATACATCTATACTTACATAATTTAATATGACTTCGTTCGTTTTTTCCCCTCCAATTTCCTGCGCCTCTCTCAATAAGTGAATATTATCCTTATTTGAAGCCAATGATAAGAAAATCAAATCTGCATCTAATCCATAAATAACATAATTATAATTATTATTACAATCTCTTATATGTTGTAATAATTTATGTTCACCTTCCCCAGGTGAATTTGCAGTAGAAAAATAAATTTTTGCTTTATATTTACTTGTTTTACAAAATTCTATTATCTTTTGGGTTAAGATTTCCATAAATTTAGTACCCGGCGTAATTGCAGAATTATTCCAATATGTTGTAATCTCTTTATTATGTTTCTTTTTGATTTTATCAAATAATGTTCTATCATTTACTGATTTAAATCTACGCTGACGCTGCTGTTTAATCTTTGCAGTTGGAGCAACTCCATCAATCGCAATATATATTTCTTTCTTCGGATCTACATACTCAATTATATATTTTAAATATTCAATACATGCATTACTCATCTTCCGCTCCATTTCTTTATTATCATTTAATGTAGGATTTTCTGCTAAAATTTTAAAACATTGTGGATGTAATAAGCAATTTGTATCAATTAGTAGTGAATCTATCGGATTTGATTGCATATCATCTTTCTTTAATACAAACTTTTTATTTTTGTATTTTTTTAAGAACCATAAGAAGAATCCGGGAACTCCCATGTTTATTTAAAATAATATAGTTATGTTTAAATAACTTTAATAAATCAATTTTATTTGTTTAGAATGATAAAAATAATATATATATATATTATATAAAATGTCCAATATTTTCCTTAAAAACAAGAAAGTAAATGGTAATGTGTCCGAATTTCTAGATACAGAATCAGTTTCTACAGCATCTTTGCCTCAATGGTTATCAGTTGTCGATGTTCCACAAAAAGGTGGAAATGATCATGAAGCATCTCCTTCATCAACAACAACAGCTGCCTTAGAAGATAAACTAAGAGAAATCTTTGCTACACCAACACAAGCACAAGCAGGGGGTAAAAGAATGAAAAAATCTAAAAAAGTTGATGTTACCGAAGATGGCGCAGCAAAGAAACCTTCTAAAAAGGCTTCCAAGAAATCTTCTAAAAAGGCTTCCAAGAAATCTTCTAAAAAGGCTTCCAAGAAATCTTCTAAAAAGGCAAAGAGAGTAAAGAAAGCTTCTAAAAAGACTTCCAAGAAAGCTTCTAAAAAGACTTCCAAGAAATCTTCTAAAAAGGCTTCCAAGAAATCTTCTAAAAAGGCTTCCAAGAAAGGAAGCAAAAAAATGACTGGTGGTAAAAAAGCCTCCAAGAAAGGAAGCAAAAAAATGACTGGTGTTAAAAAAGCTTCCAAGAAATCATCTAAAAAAGGAAGTAAAGCCAAGAGAGTTAAAAAAGCTTCCAAGAAATCATCTAAAAAAACTTCCAAGAAATCATCTAAAAAAGCTTCCAAGAAATCATCTAAAAAAACTTCCAAGAAATCATCTAAAAAAACTTCCAAGAAAGGATCTAAGAAAGCAAAAAGATCGGCTCCAGCACATGCCGCACTAATGGTAGAAGTAATTAAAATGATTGTTGTTAAAGACAGTATTAATTATCCTGCTGCTATGAAAAAATTAGGTACATATATTGCAAAGGCAATTGGTAAACCTTATGAAAAGGGGGGAGATATCACATACATTGATGCATTAAAGAAAACAAAAACAATGTTAAACAAATAAATTATTTAATGATATAATAAGATGTTATTAAATAATTTCACTAATAAAGTACGGTATTAGATATAATACTGCATTGAAGTTCATAAGTGATAATATAAAAGTGATAAATATCACAATTCGATTTATAGTTTTATTAGTTCCATAATATGACTTATAAAGTAAATAAATTACTAATAACCAAATGATATCTTTTCCAAAAGAACATATTTTTGATTCATAATCTGTTGTACTTATAGGATGATTATAGTAATTACTTACATTATCTAATATATAAAATTCTAATGGATGATTAAATGATATAGATGTTTTGAAAAATTGAAACATATACAATATATATAATGCGATTAGTATCATATATAAATAGATATATTTATTATTTAATAAATGGATTATGGTTGTAATCATTATAAAAGAAAATGCAAATTTATCACAAAATGTTGCGACAAAGTATTTACATGTCGCTTATGCCACGATGAATGTTTTGAAACAGAAAAGAATATCCATACACTTGATCGGCATACAATTGATGAAATTATATGTATAAATTGCGATGAACACCAGAAAGTAAGTAATAAATGTACAAAATGTGATACTCAATTTGGTAAATATTTTTGTAATATATGTAATCTTTTTGACGATGATATTACAAAACAACAATTTCATTGTGATAAATGTGGAATATGTAGAGTCGGCGGAAAAGAAAATCATTTTCATTGCGATACATGCAACTCATGCATAAACGTTAGTTTAAAAAATAATCATGTCTGTATTAAAAATTCTTTTCATAATAGATGTCCAATATGCTGTGAATCAATATTTAATTCTGTGAAGAATGTAAATATATTAAAATGCGGTCATACTATACATAATGACTGTTTTATAGATTTATTGAATCAGAATACAATGTCAAGCATTCGATGTCCATTATGTAGTAAATCAAGTATTGATTGTAAAACGTTATTTAGTTATTTAGAAAATGAAATTAATAATACACCAATGCCGGATGATTTAAAATATAATATTAAAATTCTATGCAATGATTGTAATAAAAACAGTGAGACAAGTTTCCATATAGTTGCACATAAATGTCAAGAATGTGGATCATTTAATACTAAAAGATCAGATTAACCTAATACTTTAAAGGTATTGTCGTTTAAAATTTCTAATACTTGGGCTCTACTATTTTCTTTATGTTTCTTATTTGTTTTAAAATTATCAAACCCGGTAGAAGAGCCTACATCCACTCTCCAAACCCCTTTATTTACTCCATCCTTTGTTTTATCTCTACATGTAGCATTAATGCCTGCTTTATCTTTTGCGAATGCCTGTGGGGTATGTCCAACAATCATATTATTACATTCATATAATTCAAGTGTTTTTAAAAGATATTGTTGACAGTCTTCATTATCATTTAATGCAATATTTGGTGGTAAATTGCCTAACATTCTTGGCCAAAATGGTGATATATTATAATTAAGTAATATATCTCCAATATTACCGATCCCTTCTACTTTATCAGTAGTATTTATTAAATTTAATAACCATTTTCTTATAAGAATATTCAAATCTTCTACTTTAAATTTTTCCGCTAATTCTGGCATGATTGTTGCATGGACAAAAATATTACTTCCAATAATCATAGCAGTTTGTCTAGTACATGCCATAAAATTCGCATATTTATTACCACGTTTGAAAAAATATTTTCTCGCTTCTTTACCTGATTTAAATTTTTCTTTTGTTTCAGGATTAATTTCACCTTCAAACTGTTTTAATCCTTCATATGATACATAATCCATTTTCCCATCAACATTTAAAATTTCATGATTTCCTAATAAAGAAAATACAGCACCTCCCACTTTACTTGCTTTTTTATGTAAATCAGTTAAAAATTCCATTATTTTAATATCAGAACCTTCGTCGTCTGGTGTTGTACCTTCTTTTGCACATGTGCCCTTCCCTTCTGGCCTACATCTATCTATTTGGTCACCAATTTGTACAATAGCAGTATCTTTCGGATCTGCTACCCATTCGAGTTCATCGTTAATAACTTTTGCTAATTTTAAACAATCTATAGTTAATTTATAATCTCCATGCAAATCTCCTAAACATATAATTCTTTTTCTTGGTGGTAGAATATGAGGCAATTTCTGATAGTTTTCACAATATTTTTCAAAATCGGGTTCTTCTAATGTTTTAGACTCGGATTCTTCTAATATTTTAGACTCGGATTCTGAATCTAAATCTTTACCGCCGTATTGATTCATAATTCCTGTTAAATCATAGATTTTATCTAAACCTAATTCTTCAATTTCTTTGAATATTATAGGATATTTCATATAATATTTAAAGATATTTAATTTGGAATATCATTCTTTTCATAATTTATTCCAAAAATATAATTGTAAGATTCTATATTATTATTGTTATAATTATTTAATAATTTATCATTATTTGTACCTATATTTTTATATTTATCACTATTGGAAGCCTCAAATAGAACTTCATTATTTAAAGGTTTTATAGGATAATAATATTTATTTTCATAATAACTACTAGCTGATTCATTATAAGGAATATCGTGTATATTATATATACGATCTAGTTTTTTAGGCATTTCTATTTTTGAATTATTGTAATTTGAAAACTTTTCTACTAAATTGTTATTTTCTATATTATTTTCTAAATTGTCATCTTCATTATCAGAATCATCCATATCGCATTTACATTTTAAACTATTTTCTGGAAAATTCAAAGTAAAATTTTCTATATTTTTATTCATTAAAAAAAATAATATTACAAGTGTCGCACCTACTAAATATAATTTATCCATATATATATGTAGATAAATATACTTACATGTTATTATAATTAAAATGTCCATTTTTACTAAATGGTAATATTAACTGATTAGTATTAATTTTATATTCTTGAATTTTGGTATCACATGTTAAACATTCTGAAGGATCCGTACTTAAACCTCTTGTACTTCTTATATTTGAATCATTTGGTGGGATATTATTTGTTTTAATAATTTGATCTTCTATAGGGGTTTCTTGCACCTCTTGTGCCAATTCTACATTTGAAAATTTATTATTATCTACAGGACCCGGAATTCCTTCTTGAGTTTGAACTACTTCTGGCTCTTTTCTTAATTCTTCTTCTATATTTACTATCTCTGTTTGTAAATTACCTTCCTCGTCTTCATGAACTACCTCATTTGATTGTAAAGCATCTATTTCACTATTAATAACTGCATTAACTAAATGATCTTCTGTTACAACTGAATTCTTTAATATGTTTGTTCTTTTATTATCACCCTTTGCGAGTTCCTCATCCATCATAAATTTATGTGCACGTCTATGTTTATGAATATGTTTACTATTATTTCCAGTTTCATCTATCAATATTAATTGTTCTTCCTCAGTTGATGACTGCATTAATAGAACTAATACAATTGTTGCAATTAATGCAATTGAATGATTTTTAGATGATGTATATGCTATTAAAAAAATAATAAACATTCTAAAAAATGGATTTGTAAACAAATTTACAAATGTTGGTGGTAGTATTGGTGCTGCAAGTCCACCATATAAAACTAAAAATACTGCTAATGTTGTAGACACGTATTGGTTTTCTAACAAATTATTCATGCTATATATATATATATTTATATTTTTAAAATATGAAAATCAACATCAAAACTAAATTAATAAATTGAAAAATAAATATTTAAAGTATAATTATTTTATTAATTATAAATGGATTCAGTTATATGCAATCAAGGCTATATTATAACAAAAAAAAATATCTCAGAAATATTATTGAAAGAGCTTAAAAAAGACTTGAAAGTAAAACCATTCATCCAAGGTTCTAGAGCGGACTCTGCAAAAAGTTTTAAAATATATCAAGAAAATGACGAAAAAATATGTATTCCAAAATTTTATGGATATCAAAAATTCGGACAGCCTAAAAGAAATGCATTTTTGAAAGGAGCAAAGATTAAATTAAAATTTACAGGCATATTACATGATTATCAAAAAGACGTTATTAAAAACGTTATTCCCAAAATCAAAAATCAAGAAGGCGGTACCATTAGTTTACCTCCTGGACGTGGTAAGACAGTTATTGCATGTAAATTAATTAGTGATTTGGGAAAAAAAACATTAGTAATTGTACATAAAACATTTCTATTAAATCAATGGAAAAATCGTATTGAACAATTCTTACCTAAAGCACGTGTTGGAATAGTACAAGGAACTGTTACAGACGTTCATGATAAGGATATTGTAATTGGAATGTTACAAAGTTTAAGTTTAAAAGATGATTATCCAGACGATTTATTTGATGATATTGGTACTATTATTTTCGACGAGTGTCATCATTTAAGTGCGGAAAAGTTTTCACAAATATTACAAAAAATTAGTGTACCTTATATGATTGGATTATCTGGCACACCAAAACGTGCTGATAAATTAGATTGTGTTTTAGAATATCATATTGGGAAAATGTTATATTATGAAGAACCGCAGATTAATCAGGAAATATTTGTTAGTATTTATAAATTTACTATAAAACATAAAAATTTTGCAATTGTTTTAAATAAATATACAAAAGAAGCTCAAGTACCTACTATGATATCTAATCTTATTGAAATTGTTGAACGTAATGATTTTATTGTTGGATTAATCAAGGAATGTAGAGAAAATCCAGTTAGAAAAATATTAATTTTAAGTGATAGACTTGATCATTTAGAATTTATGAAACAAAAAGTAGATAACCTTGATTGTGGCACAACAAGTAAATATATTGGAGGCATGAAACAAAAAAATTTAGATATCGCAGAAGAAGCAGATATTATATTTTCAACTTATAATATGAGCTCTGAAGCATTAGATATCAGTTCATTAAATACAGTAATACTTGCAACATCAAGAAGAAATGTTGAACAATCAGTTGGAAGAATATTAAGAAATCAAAAAGGAAATTATTTAGCTCAACCATTGATTATTGATATTGTTGATAGTCTTAAAACATTTACAAATCAAGGATATACAAGAAAAACATATTATAAAAAAATTACTAATGTAGACAATATTACAACTTTTAATTATAAAGAAGGAGTAATTACCGAAGAACCAAGAAAAGAAAGTAAACAAATTGCTGAAAAACAAACTAAAGAAGTATCGAATTTCATTGATTCAGACGATGAAGACGAAGACGGATCTTTATTTATTGATTCAGATTAATATATATTATCATTTTCTTTATTTTATACCGACTAATCAGTATAAAAAAATTGAAAAATAAATTTATTACATATATTATTAATATTAATTTACACTGCTTACACCATGACATCAATTGATATGGGTACAACAACGATGGGGACTGGACTCGATCCCCAACAGCCTACTGGGCTGGAGCCAGAGTTAGCGCAAACAGGGACTAGACTCGATCCCGAACAGCCTGCGAGGCTGAAGTCAGAGTTCGCGCAAACAGGGACTAGACTCGATCCCGAACAGCCTGCGAGG